>Ga0256834_1001477_pt1 | contig 15910 bp, 14 predicted proteins | sample 4281140metaG_FD_190536 | JGI IMG/M metagenome (GOLD analysis project Ga0256834, IMG submission 190536) | Hydrothermal vent microbial communities from East Pacific Rise, Pacific Ocean - 4281-140 | ecosystem: Environmental > Aquatic > Marine > Hydrothermal vents | place: Pacific Ocean: East...
AACGGCGATTATTATTTTATTTAAACGGAATTATCTCGGTTAAGAACTTTTCATTTCCTGTTGAGATGCGTAGATTTTTTTCAGAGTATTGTTGTTTTTCTAAATCGGGATAATGTGTAATTGGCTCAATACAGATCATATTATCATATGCTGTCCATAACATCATGTTTCCAAATCCTTCACATTTAACCCTTATATTGTATCCTTTTTCTTTGATCAGACTAATTTCTTCTAGATCAAAAAACGGAAAAGATGGACCTCCCTTATCAATAACCTGCTGGACGGTCACTTTTTTATCTGCAACCAAACAATATTCGGTTTTATCTCCCGATAATTTAAAGGCAGGATGATAGCCTAACATAAAAGGCATTCCTTCATCTGAAATTATTTCAAAAGCAATTTTTAAATGATCATTGGTTAATTCAAAACTCTTGGTAAAGGCAAAACCAAATGGCCAGAATACATAATCTTCATTGGAATTTTTAGGGAACAGATTGTTTTTTATTTTTGTATTTGCCTTATAGGTTTTCTCATAAACTGACTTTGTATGATTCTGATCCATTAATTTATAATTCAAAAATCTTAAAAACCCATGCTGATCCTGAATACAATCGCCCTTTTCTGTACTCACAATATATTTATTGGCTGAAGTTGGTCCAATAACAGGAAACATTTCTATATCCGTGTTTTCCCAGCCCGGAGAACCTTTTTGATGCATCAGCTCCTCCTTATGATACTGATAACTGATCAGTTCTCCCTTTTCAATTTTAACAATTGAATTTTGGTCAGTGCTTTTTAGAATAATAATATTATTCATGAATAAATATTATGATTACAAAAGTATCAAATAACAGTCATCTAGCTATGAGTCTTAAGTCATATTTTAGAAAACCCATGGTTCTAACAATATTTAAATTTTACCTAATCAATCCAAAAGAACAAAAACCATTTCATCAATCCAATTAAAACTATTTCAATAATATTAGCTTATACAACATATTTAGTTTTTTAATTGTTACCGTAATCTAGTGATTATTAATTAGATGTGTAATTGTTTATAAAAATGATAAAATCTTACTGGATTATTATCTATTCCATAGATCAATATTCATTATTATTTCTTAAAAAACATTATTTTTGTTTCATATAATTGATACCCATACTTATGAACCTAGAAAAAGCCAAAGAAAATATTCACGAAACTGGATTTTTAGATGTGGAAACTCCAAAGAACCTCGATTTTGCAGCAGAAATTCTCAAATTAAAAAAAGAAAAAAATGCAGTTATTTTAGCACATTATTATCAGGAACCTGCCATTCAGGATATTGCTGATTTTGTTGGAGATAGTTTACAATTATCCTACAAAGCTGCTGAAGTGGATGCAGATTTAATTGTTTTTGCAGGTGTACATTTTATGGCTGAAACAGCTAAAATATTAAATCCACAAAAGAAAGTTGTCTTACCAGATCTGAACGCAGGATGCTCTCTTGCAGATTCTTGTCCGGCAGATGCCTTACAGGCGCTTAAAGACAAACACCCTGACCATATTGTCATCACTTATGTCAATACATCTGCAGAGGTAAAAGCTATTAGTGATTTGTGTTGTACCTCCTCTAATGCAAAAAAAATAGTTGATTCTGTCCCTTTAGATCAACCAATTATTTTTGCTCCTGATAAAAATTTAGGTGCATGGATTCAAAAAGAAACTGGTAGAGAAATGCTACTTTGGGATGGAGCCTGTGTGGTTCATGAGGCTTTTTCTATTGATAAATTAATCAACACACATAAATCATATCCAAATGCAAAGATCATTGCACACCCTGAATCGGAAGATCATATTTTAAAAACAGCCGAATATATTGGTTCTACCTCTGGCCTGATCAATTATGCAAAAACCAATCCTGCAAAAGAATTTATTGTAGCAACTGAAGCTGGTATTTTACACCAAATGCAAAAAGAAATTCCTAATAAAAAATTGATTCCTGCTCCTGCTGTTGAAGATAATACTTGTGCTTGTAGTGAATGTCCTTATATGAAAATGAATACCATGCAAAAACTGTATTTATGCATGAAACATGAATTGCCACAAGTTCATGTATCTGAAGATATTCAGAAAAAAGCATTGATACCAATCCAAAGAATGTTAGAAATTTCTGTAAGAAAATAACTATGAGTATATTTAAAATTGACACCCTTATTTTGGGTTCAGGAGTTGCCGGACTTACCATTGCAATTAAAACTGCCAAAGCATTACCCAATAAAAAAATATTTGTGGTAACCAAAGCTGAAGCTAATGAATCTAACACAAAATACGCTCAGGGCGGAATTGCATCTGTTTGGAATAAGTTAGATTCTTTTAAAGATCATATCAATGATACCATGATTGCGGGAGATAATTTAAATAACCCCAAAATCGTAAAAATGGTCATTGAGGAAGCACCAAAATGCATGAAACAGTTGATTAGTTGGGGTGCTGATTTTGACTATACCAAAAGTGGTGAATTAGATCTTGGAAAAGAAGGAGGTCATTCGGCAAACAGAATTTTACATCATAAAGATATTACAGGTTTTGAAGTTGAAAAAACTCTTTTAGAGCAGGTAGAAGCTTTGTCAAATATTACTCTTTTACCTTATCATTTTGCTATTGATTTGATTACCGATCACCATATCAATGGTAAAGGGTACAATAAAAATGCTATCAATTGTTATGGAGCCTATGTTTTAAACGAAAAAACTAAAAAGATTGACACGTATCTAGCAACTTCCATTGTGCTTGCAACAGGTGGTACCGGTCAGGTATATGCAGCAACTACAAATCCGGTAGTAGCTACAGGAGACGGAATTGCAATGGCCTACAGGGCAAAAGCAAAAGTAGAAGATATGGAATTTGTTCAATTTCATCCCACTTCATTGTATCAACCAGGTGTTAGTCCTGCTTATTTAATTTCAGAAGCAGTAAGAGGATTTGGCGCATATTTGCGGAATAAAAAAGGGGAACGATTTATGCTGGAAGTGGATGAAAGAGCTGAGCTTGCACCAAGAGATATCGTTGCCAGAGCCATTGATAGCGAGCTGATAAAAAGCGGTGATCAATATGTTTATTTGGATTGTACTCATTTAGATATGGAGGCTTTTATCAAACATTTTCCTAACATTTCTGAAAAGTGTAAAAGCATAGGGATTGATGTGGCAACTCAATATATTCCGGTAGTGCCTGCCGCACACTATATGATGGGAGGAGTTGTGGTGGATTCAAAGGGATATTCTTCCATTAAGAACCTTTTTGCCTGTGGTGAATGTTCACGAACTGGCTTACATGGCGCCAACAGACTAGCTTCCAATTCTTTATTAGAGGCTTTGGTTTTTGGAAGTGAAATTGCCACAGAAATTGCCAATAACAGAAAAGATTTGATTTTTGATAAGAATTTAGATATTCCTGAATGGAATGAAGAGGGCACCATGGAGCCCAAAGAAAAAGTTCTAATCTCTCATAACAGAAAAACCATTCAAAATATCATGACTGATCTGGTGGCAATTGTTCGATCCGATGAGCGTTTAGAAAAAGCATTAGATCATTTGAATTATTTATATCAGGATACAGAAAAAGCTTATGCCAAATCAAAGTTATCACCTCAGATATGTGAATTGAGAAATTTAAATGCTATTTCCTATCTTATCGTTAAAGAATCAATAAAAAGAAAGATAAATAAAGGAGCCTTTTATAGTTTGGATAATCTTTAAGCTAGATGTTAGTGTTTTTATTCATCCCCTTATCAAAATTTTAGATCACCACGTCGCTCATACTTCGCTTCTAGTGAAGACATAATAGCCATAGTTCGTACTCGCTAACGAAGTGAGACGTAGTATGGTGATTTATTGATAAAAAATCAATTATCCAGTCCCTTCTCACTCTCCATCAGTTTTACCCCATCTTTATAGAGCTCCACTATTTTTTGTTTATACAAATTCCCTAAAGATCTTTTAAACGCTTTTTTACTTAAACCAAGAACAAATTTAATATCTTCAGGGGTACTTTTATCTGTCAGCTCTAAAAAACCATCATTTTCCTGCAAAGCATCCAGTATGATCTGAGAATTTTTATCAATGCTTTTTTTATAACCCAAAGGCTCTAAAACCACATCAATTTTTCCATCTTCCCGAACCTGTTTTACAAAACCCTTAATTTTATCTCCCGGATTGATATTTTTATGGATATCTGATTTGAATATCAAACCTTTATACATATTATTGACAATGCAATTGATACCAAGATCCGTTTGGTTATAAATTAACAAATCCACCTCATCTCCTTGTTTTATATCTACCTCTTCAAAAAACACAAAGTCATTGATTCTACGGGAAAGTATCAATCTACCTGTTTTTTCATCTTTTAACAAAAAAAACAAATACCAGTTTTCTTCTTCCAGTCTACCGGTCTGCTCGGCAAATGGAACCATTAGATCATCATCCAAGCCCCATTCAATAAAAGCACCATATTTATTTACAGCTTTCACCTTTAAAAATGCAAATTCATCAATTTGAATAACTGGCACCTTTGTAGTAGCAATAAATTCATTATCAGCATCATTATAAATAAAAACCTCCACTTCATCATCTATGGATAAAGTATTTTCTACTTGATTTTTATCAATAAAAACTTCTTTATTATTTCCGTCAAAAAGGATATAACCCTTGTCTTCTACTTTGCTGACTTTTAGCTTGTTTAATTTTCCTAATTCCATGGTGCAAAGGTAGAGAATAAATTAGGATGTTGCTAATAAGGAATTTTTTGAGATGTTCTATCATTTTTTATTGAACAAATTGAAGTTTTTACTATTTTAAAAACATATAGATAAGTTCAAATAGCTTTATTAATTAGAAAAACACCGGTATACCGGTGTTTTTACAACTCCAATGCTTAACAAATAAAATCTTGGAGATTTCTAATTATTAAAACTAATAAATTAATTATTGCTGCATATTTGTAAATTTTGAGGTTTAAAACTTGACCTATTTAGAATATAATTATCTATGTTTTTTGATATTCCATTTTCAAAAATTTCAACTTTTAAATTGATATCACTATCGTTTTCTGTAAATATTATTAAACGATAATCATCAATATCTTCAGGGTTAGATACTCTAATTATTAATTGATTGTTCGAAACTTCCATTACCTCACCTCCTATTCTAGGGAAATTAAAATAATATAAGCAGTTTAAGTCTGAATTTTTATGCCATTCTTCAATAGGGTTAGATTTATTATTGTGAAATTTTTCATAAATAATTGTATCTACAAGACTAATTTCCCAAACAGAGTTATCATAACGTTCCAGAAAATTTTGATGACTATCACCATCACTACAATTTGCAAAAAATAAAGAACTAATCAATAATAAGAAAATAAACTTTTTCATAATCTCATGGTTAAATTACTTCAATGCTTTTTTCTTGATACTTCTTAACACATCAATTGCAAGTGTGTTATAGCATCTTGCTATTCTATCTCCTGCATTATAAGCTGTACTACCATAAGATTTGGGATATAGCACTTTTAGTAACAAAGTATCAGGGTATTCTTTCTTATATATTGATATTTCAGTGTCAACATAGGATGCTTTTGATACTATTCCAACATTATATCCAGGGTAAATGGTTAACGTGTGTACTTTCATAATAAAATTATCATCTGAGTTTTCACTAACATGTAATCCTTTTTTCTTACCATGGAAGTTAAAAGCATCAATAAACTCAGGATGATACTTGTTTTCTCTATCACTAAGCCAACTTTTTTTAAAAACTTCACCAGCTCCAGTTTCTTTTTTTTCTCTTTTCAACATCTTATCTTTCAAAAAATCCTCTTCAGAATCAAAATCTGGAATCATAACATCTTTATAATCAAATACCACATAATAGTTTTTGATTTCTTTTAAATTTTTAAAATCGCCTTCCAATACTTTCATTTTTTGTGAGAAAGAAATTGTTACAGTTAACAGGAAAAAAAATAGGATTAATTTTTTCATGATAAATTAATAGAGTTATGTTAATTCTTAATAATTACTAAAATTTATAAATTTATTTGGTAAATATTCTTTGATTTCAAGTAGATATTCTTTATTGTACCATGTTTCTATATTTTCAAGCATAGCACTTTTAGTACATAAATAACAGTCTTTTTCACCTATTTCAAGGTTAAGATTGTAATTAAAAGCATATTTTTTAATTTTAGAAGAATTATATATCCTTATTGTTTTTTTGTTATTTCTATCTATATATGGAATGACCAAGAACTCTATAAGTTTAGTCTTTTGCTTTTTGGGTTTTATATTCTCATTTGGATTTAGTTCGACTGGAATAGTAATCCCCAGTATAGTACATGGTTCTAAATTTTCATTATCTTGCATTGAATTTAGAACTTTTGCTACCATATCATCTATTGCTTGTTTCAAATATCTAGAATCACTAAAAACATATTCAATTTCATCTTTTATTATAAAAGCTATTTTCTTTTTTATCATTTCAAAATCAACAAAACTGTAAGCTACTTTAGAATATTGTTCTGGTTTGGGTAAAAGTGAAAATCCTGTTTTTGTATATAATTCATTCCTATAAGGATTCCATAATCCTTCTTCAAGTTTTGGGAGATTAAAAACAAAAAAGTAAGAATCTATTAATTCTCCCTCATAATCATATCGAACAAACTGTTTTTCATTAATTCCTATTATTAAAAACTTATCATCCTTTTCATCTTTGGCAACTTCAATTATTCCATTTTTAGAAGAATTTGATTCTTCCACAATAATTGAACTTCGTATAAATTTAGGTTTATTGACAAAATTCTCTCTATTCCCATTTTGGTATAATATCATAAAAACTTCCGTTACTTTTATATTTCTAATTGGCCCATCGTGAAAATCAAATATTTTATATTTGATGTATTCATCTGTTATTTCGATAACTTTTGAACTTATTTCATCACCATTTTTCTTTACAATTACATCTTGAGAAAAACTTAAAAATGGCGAACAAAATAATATTAGAAATAAAACTCTCATAATTATAGATTTAATAATAGTCATAGTATACAGTTGTAACACTTGTTGTACCATTATTATATTTGATTATTTTTTCTTCAAAAATCGGATATCCTCCTTTGTTATATTCAAAAGTTGATGTCTCTGAAAACCAAAATATATTATTTTCATCCCACCTTGTATATTCAATTCTGTTATGTAAGTTTTCGGAATCAATTTTATTGAAATTAATCATATATGGAGTTATATAAGGACTTTTCATGTTATCTTTAACCTGTTGATATTTACCTGTAAAGTTTCCAATACCATCATATATTAAGGTGTTATTACTACAATTGGAGCCATAATAGCTACTTTCAGCTTTTTCTGTTAAAATATTATTATCGTAAGAGTAATACTTAGTAGCACCACAAAAATTTCCAATCTCCATCAATAAATAACTTTTTAATTCACCAGACAATGGATCTAATTTTTCTGTACGAATAGTATTTTGGTTTGGTTTAAAATATCTGTATTTACTTGTTATTTCATTGTCACTGTTGTAATAATATTTGTGGTATTCATCCTCATTAATATATTCATATTTAGTTTTGTAACTTCTGATGGTATTTGAAGATTTATTAATGTATTCAGAATTAACGGTTATTAATTTATTACCTGAATAGATATACTCATTTGTCCTAACATAAGAATCATTTTCTATTTTTCTATTTTTTAGCAAAAAAAACTTTGGTTTAGATGAATGATTAAAAAGGTTATCTTCTGATTCACAGCCTACAACACTAAAAATCAGCAATAAAACTATAATATGTTTCATTATTTTTTTATTTTTAATTGTGACATATAGTTTTACTTCAATGCTCTTTTCTTAATATCCCAATATAACCAAGCGGCAAGCGAGTTATAACAATGCGCAATTCGATCACCTGCATTATAAACTGAATTCCCTGTAGATTTACCGTATAATGCTTTTAGTAATAAAACATTAGGGTTTTTTATATCATAAATTGATATTTCAGCCTTTATTGCAGATGGGCTGTCCCAAACACCCACATTATACCCGGGGTATATAATCAAAGTATGAATATTTATAATATATCTTGCTCCGGTATTTTCGCTAATTTTAATCCCTTTTTTTCTTGCATATTTATTAAAAGATCTTATAAATTCAGGTTCATATTTTGTTTTTCTATCATTGAACCAATTTCTTTTAAAAACTTCTCCAGCTCCTATATGCTTTTCTTCTCTTTTTGACATTTTATCTTTTAAAAAAGCTTCTTCTGAGTCAAAATCAGGTATCATAACATTTGAATAATCAAATACAACATCATAATTTTTTATGTTGTTTATGTTTTTAAAATCTCCTTCTAAAACCTCTAGCCGTTTCGAGAATGAAGAATTACCAACATTATTTGAAGAGATACTTTTATTAGAACCATTGTTTAAAGGAGCCTCTGATATTTTGTTTAAAGAAATTTCATTTTCTAATGAAGAAAATTTTTCTCGCTTTCCATTGCCGTAAAGAATCATAAACACCTCCGTTACTTTTATATTTCTAATTGGCCCATCCTGAAAATCAAATGTCTTATATTTGATATATTCATCTGTTATTTCGATAACTTTTGAACTTATTTCATCACCATTTTTTTTAATAAGAATATCTTGAGAAAAACTTATAAATGGAATCCAGAAAAATATAATAATAAATCTAACCATTGTATTTTTAATAATATTCATAATATATTGTATTAACACTTGTTGTGCCATCACTTCCTTTATATATTCTTTCTTCAAAAGTTGGATACCCTTCCTTGTTGTATTCAAAAGTTGATTTCTCTGAAAATTTCAATATATTATTTTCATCCCAGCTTGTGAATTCAATTACATTATGGATGAGTTTAGAATTGTTTCTCCAGAAATTACTCGAATATAAGGTAGAAAAAGAATCTTTCATGTTATCATAAACAAGTTGATATTTACCTTTAAAATTTCCATCACTATCATAAGACAATTCGTTAAAACTACAATTGGAGCCATAAAAATCTTTTTCAACTCTATACGTTAAAACATTATTATTATCGTAATAGTACATTTTCGTACCTCCACAAGAATTATCAATATCCATTAAGTAATAACTTTTTAATTCATCAGTCAAAGGATCTAGTTTTTCTCTACGGATAGTGTTTGAGTTTGGTTTAAAATATCTGTATTTTCTTTTTAGTGTATTATCCCAAAATTCATATTTAAAATACTCATTTTCACTAATATATTCATATTCTGTCTTACTATAACTATTTGAATTTGATGATTTACTTGAGGTTTCATAATTAACAGTTATTAATTTATTATCCGAATAAATATATTCCTTGGTAGTTATATAATTTTCATTTTCTGAAATCTCTTTTTTTAGTAATAAAAGCTTTGGTTTAGAAGAATAATTAAAAGGGTTGTTATCATCTGTACAACCTGATAAAACAATACTAAGTATTAAAATTTTCAATACAAATTTCATAATTGACTATATATCAAGTTAATAAATAATGTTTTTTATATTAGTTTTAAAAGCGTATAACAAACCCTAAATCTATTGCTAACATAATTTCATCATAATATTCTGTATTGAGAGCATAAGAAGCACCTAAACCAGCATTAAATCCAAAACCAACTCTTCCTCCCCAATTCCAATCTCCTCCCAAAAGAACTGATGGCCCATATAACAAATTTTCATCATAATTGCTGTAGTAATTATAACCATCAGAATAAGACTCATAATACTCTTCATTACCAATTAATCCAAATTGTGCATTTATATACAAGTTTTTGTAAGGAAAGTATTTTATCCCTGCTGCGGCAAGAAACACATCTGCATCAGGAAGGTATCCACCACCTATGTGAAACCCAAAACCTTGTATTCCACCAAACCTCCATTGAGCTCTTAAACCACTTCCTCCATAGCTATTTCCATATCCAATAGCTAACATAAAATATTTACCGTCATAATCACTTTTTGGGGACTCATTTGTCACAACTTTATTTTCTGGGATTTCGTTTTTAGAAATGACATCCTCTACAGCTTCTTCCTGAGTTTGACTTTGAGTAACATTAAACTTTTCTCTTTTTCCATTTTCATAAAGAATCATAAAAACTTCTGATACTTTAATATTTCTTGTAGGGCCATCTTGATAATCAAAATCTTTGTATTTAATATTCTCATCAGTAATCTCAATAATCTTTGCTTTTAATTCATCATTGTTTCTTTTCATAATGATGTCTTGTGCATTGCTTATATTACTTGAAAACACAATCAATAGTAAGTAAATATATTTTTTCATTTTATAAGAGTTTTAGGATTTTATTTAATTGCATTTGTGGTTATACTGAATGAATTTTTATTTATGATAGATTTAAATCCATTTTGATTAAAATCTTTGATATGCATCACTTGATTTTCAGTGATTGAGCCAGTATATTTTTTAATTACTCCAAATGCATTTATCAATACAGTATAATTAGATGATTTTGGTTTATTATCCCAAGGATAGTGATGAATATATACTTTATATGTTCCATCAGGAGCTTTCAAACGTGGCCAAAAGATATTTTCTGGACCGTATCCATCTATATCATCAACATCAAGTTTACCATCTGATACAGAATATGTATGATTCCACCAAATTTCTTCTCCATTTGGATCGATAACATGTAAATCAAGATCGGCTCCATTATCCCAGGTTAAAGTAATCTGAACATCTCCATATCCATGTTCTAATGCTGCCACAGTAATTCTAATATCATCACTTCTTCTATTTTCAATTTCCTCTAAATCATCGGCCCATTCAGATAAGGCAGTTGATGCAAGACCACTCAAACAAGAAGTTACCTGTCCACTATTACAAGAACTGTAAGTTGAATAAGCCCCATAAGCTCCTACAAAATCGGTAAAACCATTGTGAATATTTCCTTCATTAATTGCAATATCAACACTAAGAGATAACAGATAATTTCCACATGCCCAGGCCATAGCTGGTATAGCAATACCACCTGATCCAACTGCTGCTACAACTGAAATAGCACATGGAATTCCTGCAACAGCTCTACTGGCCAATCTAACAACATCACTTGTCTCTTTTGCTGCTAATTTATTTGATGATAAATTATCCCAGTTATAATTTGGTGTTTCAACTTCTCGAAAAGTTTCAATTTCGCCACTTGGGCTTATGACACCAATATCAACATGATTTCCATTAAAATTTCTAAAGACAAATATAAAATCATCAACAACAACTTTGTCAACTTTACCATTGTTTGTAAAGAATATAGAATAATCTTTGTTGTCTTGAGATGAATGAAATAATACAGCTTCTGGAAGAGTTCTTGATGAATTTGCCTTTATATAGTAATAATCTTTTTTGCCAGCAACCCAATAATCCCATTCGGATTCTTGGCTAATATCAACAACACTAATATCAGGTAATTCTGCAAATTTTGGTTCATTATCATCATCAGCACAACTTGTGAAAAATAATGGTATAATCAATAATAAGTAAATAAACTTTTTCATAATGAGGGTTTTAATAATTAAATTTTTGTATTTTATCCTTTCCAAACAGCTATCAAAATCAATAAAATAAAAGCTACGATAACTATATAATCTTTATTTGAATCCTTTATCATCACTGCTTAATTAACTTTTTAACAACAAGACCATTTTCAGATTCAATTCTTACTAAATAAATGCCACTTAACAGATCACTGGTTGATATCGAATTAAAATTAGTATTGATTTCTTTAACTTTCTTACCTAAAATTGAATAGATTCCGACTTTATTCAATTCTAATTTGGAATCAATGGTTAAGATATCTGATACAGGATTAGGAAAAATATTAAAACTTTTATCTTGAAAATCTTCTATTGCCAAGGCGCCTCCCTTTTTTGTAAGAATTTTCATATTCAAACCATACCAGGAACCCAGGTAAAAATCTCCAACTTTGTCATGTACAAGAAATCCAGAATTAGGAACGCCATCTGTTGAATAATGTACATAATACTGTCTGTTACCACTATAAATGTAATTGCCATCTCTTGTTAGCATAAAGGTATCATCATGTTGCAAACCCATACAAGGAACCCAATCATCAAGATTTTCCATATTTTTTATATCATTCCAGTCTGCTATGGTAAATTCATCTCCAAATTCATCTTTTACTTTTTGATTTAAGTCATCAGTTTCAGGATAGGTTGAAGCTGTGATTCCAACATTCTCGCAAATAGTATCAGAATTATCTGATTCAAATTTACCTGCTAACTTAAAACAAAAATCCCAAGGGTGCTCCCACCAATTATTAAAATCATCGAAATAAGAATCATTATCCGGTTCTTTAAATTGTGATGAATAGCCGGTTCCTAATTCATAAATATTTGAAGAATAGTTACTAGAAGCAAAACCATTTGACCCTGTATTAAGATTGCTAATTAGGCCATCTTTTAGATACCAAGTAAAATAATACTGTTTGTTTGCATTAAGATATTGTGGATTGTCAAAATCAAACTTTACCCACCCACCCATAAATGAATTAGGAATTATTTTTTGAGTTTGACTTATTATTTCCCCTGTTGAATTTCTTAATTGAAGAATTATTTCCACTTCGTGACCAACACCCTCATATTCTTGGGAATAATCAAATTGAGCTTGAAATAAAACACTAAACGAATTTAAAATGTAATTTTCATATAGTAAAACACTCTGTCCTGTACCGACATTTCTTGGATCAAATCCTGAATTTGTTCTATCATCTCCTCCAATCCATTTACTTGCATTTGATAATGATATTTCAGTTATATAACCTATTTGATCTTCAGCACAACCAAATTCATTAACAGTAGACCCTTCTGGCGTTTGTGGACATATATCCTTATCATTTGGAATACCATCTCCATCAATATCTTGGTCTGTAGGATCAAAAGCTACATTATTAATTAAAACAGTCTTACTATTATAAATGGTCTCTGGATACTGATCAATATTGTTTGGTATGCCATCTCCATCATCATCTTGGTTTACGAGGTTTAAAGTTTGTCCAAAAGAAATATTAAAGAGAAGTATTAAGGAAACGAAGAATAAATACTTTTTTTTCATAACGAGGGATTTTATAAATTCAACTTATTAAACCATTAGACAATCAACCATTTATATAAAAATTACTCTTGCTGTAACAAAGATTTTACAATTCAAACTATTTTGAAAAACATAGGGAATAAACAAATTTTATTGAAGAGTAGTTTTATTTCATAGCTAACAATAAGGGATTAATAAATGGTTGATTGTACTAATCATCAGGTTAAAAGTACGAACAACATATAATAATGGTACTCCTTAATATTAAGGTGTTTTATACTTAATTTTAGTGAAACTCATTTTTGGATCAATTTTGTTGAAAAATTTTAGAAAACTCACGGGGTGATTTTACCGTTATAATGAAAATCACCCTATGAGTAAAGTGAGTTTTCGTGAGGGTTTGACTCTCAATTGTGTGAAGATTAGTCAAGCCCTTACTCTCGTTTTGTTATCAATGAATTGAATCATCTCTTTTTTAAAAGACCAACAAGAATTGAAAACCCTGCAGGAGACTCAGTTAGCGAATCTTTAGATACATTCACAGGGTGATTTATTTTATTCTAGAAATATTCACCCCGTGAATAATAAAATCTTAAATCAGGTTATTTTTGGTAGCATACATGATCAACTCTGCAGCATTCTTACATTCTGTTTTTTCAAGTATTCTTCGTCGGTAAGTATCAACCGTATGGTTACTGATATGGAGTACATCACCAATTTCCTTACTGCTTTTACCTTTGGCAATTAAACTAATCACTTTATATTCACGACGATTTAAATGCGATAAGGTTTGGGCTTTAAATCGTTCAATAGTCTCTTTTAAATCATCAATATCAACGGGTTTTAGCAAATAATCAAAGGCATGATTTTTAATGGCTTTAATAGCGTAATGGTCATACGAGGAAACAAATATGATTTTGGTATGCAGTACATTCTTATTGAACTCTTCGGCAATCTCCAGACCGGTCTTTCCCGGCATTTCAATATCTAAAAAAACAAGATCTGGTTCGTTTTCAATGATAAATTCAATGGCTTGATCAGCATCATAAAACATTTCTAGAATTTCAATTTCAGGGAATTTTTTTAGAAGAATCTGCATACGATTCAAAGCTCTTACTTCGTCATCTACAACGACTGTTTTTATCTTAAAATTATTCATAAAATGCTGGACTTAGATAGATCTATTTTAACGATACAAAAAATATAAAAAACTTTACAATTACACTATACTCAATTTTGAGGGTTTTTATACTCAATTTTGAGGGGTGCATTTCATTTTGAAATAATCACCTCAATGCTGACTCCTAAAATATTCCCTAAATTATCTTTCAATTCAGTCATTTGATGGCTTATCTTTTTATGATATAATTTTTCGTATAAGGCGTACATTTTCTCCATGATCTTCATTCCATTCCCCGTTGAATTCTTTATTCGAGCAGATGAGGTATTGATACCTCTTCCATTATTCTCTATAATAATAGAAATCCCCTTTGAGATGGAACAAATCTTGATCAACATACTTCCTTTAGATCGTCCAGACAAACCATGTTTAATGGCATTTTCAACATAGGTATAGATTACATGGTTGGGCACCTGCATCTGATAATCTACATTTAGAGCTCTTTTGATCTGATAATTAAAATCATTGTTAAAACGAATTTGCTGTAACTGAATATAATTCTCTACATAATCGATCTCTTCTTGTAAAGTGGTTGTAATCTTATCAGATTTTTGAAGTGTTTCCCTCATTAGTTTTGAGAACTTGCTGATAAACCGGTCTGCTTCCAGTTTATCATCACTCAAAGTCATTTCGCTAATGGTATTTACTGCATTAAAAACAAAATGCGGATCCACCTGATTCTTTAAGGTTTTGATCTGTAATTGTGAGATCTGATCTTCAATAGCACGTTTCTTTTCCATCTGGAGCTGTTGTCCTTTTCTTGCCAGCCACAACATTCCCCAAATAGTTAAAAAGATGCTTAAATAGAATAAATATTTAAAATAATATAAGGGATTTTCACCGTATTTGTACACGTAATAATCTGAACCTTTTTGAAAATATAATTCATTTAAGATATTTTTTGTTTCCCTTATCCCATACAAAAAATAATTACTGTTTCCCTTTGGGGTTGTAATACTTACAGGATCAATAAAACCGGCTCTGTATATTTTCATTTCGCCGTAACCAGCATTGGAAGATATCCATTCATTTTTGCCGTTTTTATCGATGTCTATTGGGAAAAGGGAACTTTTAGGATCAATAAATAAGGTCTTTATTTCTTTTAGATCACAGTCAAAAAAACTGACTTTACCATTGTCCTTATTGATTAATATAAAATCACTGTTATTATCGTCAGGAAAAATATGATATTTACCATTTTCAATAGGTTTTTCTCGGATAAATACACCAGTAGATGAATAGAGAAACAGCTTGTCTAATTGATTCTCTTTTATTTTATAATCCTCCAAACAAATTATTTTATAATTTCCATTGTGATCCTTTACAGGTATTACCTTTGAACTTGAATAAGGGCTTTTAAATTCAACTGGTTCAAACAAAAAACTCAGATCATCATCTAATACTGTAAACCAGGAACTATGATCTGATTTATCCGTTATAGCCGGGTCAAGTGTATTACAGGATGATCCATTAGTAAAAAGAAATTCAGATCTTCCATCATTATCCAGATCAGCCAGATAGAACGGATGACTGTGATTTACAAGATATGGGGATCGAATAACCATTTTGTTTACGGTATT
>Ga0256834_1001478_pt1 | contig 15904 bp, 14 predicted proteins | sample 4281140metaG_FD_190536 | JGI IMG/M metagenome (GOLD analysis project Ga0256834, IMG submission 190536) | Hydrothermal vent microbial communities from East Pacific Rise, Pacific Ocean - 4281-140 | ecosystem: Environmental > Aquatic > Marine > Hydrothermal vents | place: Pacific Ocean: East...
TTCTCTTTCATAGGGGTAGTTATTGAAAAAACTATAATTTCCTCCACAACAAGAACAAGAGATAAAAGGATAGTAGTACCTCCTAGAACTCACGTCAAACATCTCTTTTTGACATGTTGGACATAAACCTAGGTTTAAAGGAAATGTTTGCTCATAACTTGGAAGTGAACTTATCTTATTTTGTATTTCATAATTTTTTGAATTTTTTAAAAAATATGATGCTGGAAGATTTTGTGCTATTGCCTCAAGACATTTTTGAAGTTTTTCATCTTCTGATGTAAAAACACATATTATTTTTCCATCTTCTTGAGTAACATCAGCATTAATATTAAACTCTCTTATAATGTTAATAATATAATTTTTTATATAACTTTGTGTAGAAAACGACTCTATTTCGAGTACAAATGACACTGCAATCCTTTAAGGTTATGAGGGGAAGATAAAGCCTAAGCTTTATCTTCTTTAACAAATTTTGAACCACCAACTACTATGCTTATGTCAGCTTCTTTCCAAAAGATTGTTCTCCATACTTGATAGTAAATATGAAACATAACCCATGCGATAATTAACCACATTGTGATGTGATGAGATATTCGAACATCCATAATGTTAGTACCAGTTGCTGTTGTCCCTACCATCCATGAAGATACAGGTAAGGTCCAGTCTGTTACTAAATGCAACATCCATGGCCACCAAGCACCAATGGAGCTATCACCGTGAGCAAAAGCATGCACATACAGCTGTAAACCAGTAAATAACATCCAAAATAATAAAAGATGAAAAATTGTAAAAAATACAGTATTAAAACTATCACTATGAGTAGAATCAAATTTTTTACGACGGTTGAGTGTTAATAAATTTAAAAATACTTCTATAAATTCTTTTATATTTTTAGCTGTTGGTAAAATCTTTTTATATGGTTTATCAAAACGGGAAAAGAAAAAAAGATATGCAACAATTATAGATGTAACATCAAAAATAATAGCAACAATAAAATGCCCCCATCTATTCCATGCCATTACATATTTATCAACAGCGGGCTCTGCTATAAATGCTTGATAAAATGGATCTGCAATATACAACCCTGTTATAACTGCTACTATCATAGAGATAACATTCACCAAATGGATGCTTCTCATCATACCAGTCATGCGTTTAATTTGCTTATGTCCAGCTTTCATAATAAGTCTCCTTTAGATACTACATTGTGTATCTATTTTATAGACACCGAGTTCTTTACCTTTTGTATCTACTACATGCACAGCACAAGCGATACAAGGGTCAAAACTGTGAATTGTACGGATAATCTCCAATGGTTGCTCAGGATCTGCTACTTTTGTACCAATAAGAGATGCCTCATAAGCACCTAAACGACCTTTGTAATCTCTTGGAGCAGCATTCCAAGTTGATGGAACTACTGCTTGATAATTAGTGATTTTTCCATCTTTAATCTTCACCCAATGTCCAAGTGCACCACGAGGAGCTTCCGCTAAACCAACCCCTTTAGTATCCATACTTACTTTATCAAAATCAAACTCTGTCCAAGTGTTTAAATCGCCTGATGCAGCATTTGCAGCTAACTCATCAACCCATTTCATCATCTCATCACCCATAAGTTCAGTCTCTATAGCACGAGCTGCTGTACGACCAATGGTACTAAATAACACAGTTGTAGGCAAATTTCCTCTCTTTAAAAAGTTTGTTACATATTTAGTGATAAGTTCATGCCCTGATGCAACACCAATAACCATACGAGCCAATGGTCCAACCTCCATCCTCTCATCATCATATATCGGAGATTTAATCCAAGAATATTTTTCATCAGTTTTAAGATAGCTCATACCATCAGCTTTCTTCTGCATACCTGTGTATTTAGGAATTGTAGTTCCCTCATAAGGGTGTTGAGCTTCTGGAGCTTCATACCAAGAATGAGTAACATCTTCTTTCACTTTTTGAGGATCAAATGGATAAACTTTACTTAGATCTCCATTTTTAACTATACCTGATGGAAAAAGGAGAGCAGATTTATAAAAATCTGTATCATCTAATCTAAAATCACCATAAGATAAAAAATTTAGAAGACCTCCACCAGTCCCCCCTACCCCTTTTCCTGTTGTGTGTTTTGTAAAGGTAGCATTTGAATCTGTTGCTTCATCAGCGTACATAGTTCCAGCCATATAAACAGTTGGAAGATAAGCTTGTTTAATGAATTTATTTGCTTCTTTTAAGAGAGTTTTAAAAAGCGCTATTCGAGCAGGATTTTGAATATCTTGTACACAAGTCACTCCACCAACAACTATAGATTGTGGATGTGGATTTTTACCACCAAAAATTGCTTGCATCTTTGCCATATCTCTTTGAATATCAAGAGCTTTAAGATATTGAGCTACCCCAACCAAATTTTGTTCAGGAGTTAGTTTATAATGTTTGTTGCCCCAATAGCCATTTCCAAAAATACCTAAACGACCCTGTTTTACAAATTTAGCAACTCTATCTTGAATCTCTTTATATTTTCCTGCTCCCTCAATATAAGGATTTGTTCCAGCTACTTTTGCCCATTTTACAGCTTCATCTGAAGCCTTTTTGGGATCAGCTTTAAGTGCTGAAACTATATCAACAAAATCAAGTGCGTGAAGGTGATAAAAATGCACTAAGTGATCATGTAGATATAAAGCACCTTGAATTAAATTTCTTACAATACGAGCATTTTTTGGAATAGTTATATTAAAAGCATCTTCAACAGCTTCGATTGAGCGTTGATAATGTGTACCAGTACAAACACCACAAATACGCATTGCCAAAAGTCCTGCATCACGAGGATCACGCCCTTGTAAAATCGTTTCTATTCCACGAAAAAGAGTTGATGATGCGAAAGCGTCTACAATGGTATTGTTTTCATCAATAACTGCTTCTATCCTTAAGTGACCTTCAATTCTTGTAATTGGATCTACTATTATATGTTTTTTTGCCATTATCCCTCTCCTCCATCTTCTTTTTTACCTGCAGCAATACTTGCTGCTGCATGGATACCAATACCGATACCAGCTGCTGTTAATAACCCTAAACCAAACTCATCAACGGTTTTTTCAACACCACCAGTAGGTGCTTTAATTTTTGCATCTGCCATTGGACGCTCATAAGCATACTTGTCCCAGAAATCTGGTTCACTACAACCAATACAGCCACGACCAACACCAACAGGCCAATTAACACCCTCGTTATAGCGTATAATAGAGCAGTTATTGAATGTCATTGGACCTTTACATCCAACTTTATATAAACAAAAATTATTTTTAGCACCAACATCTCCCCACTCTTCAACAAACTCACCTGCATCAAAATGAGCGCGTCTCTCACAGTTATCATGAATTCTATAACCAAATGCAAATTTAGGACGAAGGAGAGAATCTAACTCTGGAACTTGCCCAGTTAATATATAATGGATAATTACCCCCACCATATTTGCAGGATTTGCGGGACATGCTGGAATATTAATAAGAGGTTTACCCTTTAAAACATCCATAACTCCAACAGCACCAGTAGGATTTGGTGAAGCAGCTGGAACACCACCAAAAGTAGCACATGAACCAACAGCAACAACAGCCGCAGCATCTTTAGAGATTCTCATTAAGTGATCATAAAAAGTCTCTGCATGTGCACCAATTGTCCCATACTGACCATCAAGACCCATTGGGATAGCACCCTCTACAAAAAGCAGATATTTATCTTTAAAAGTATGCATTGCATCTTCAAGTTGAGCTTCAGCTTGATGACCAGCTGCCGCCATAATAGTTTCATTAAATTCCAAAGAGATAATATCTAAAAGTATTTCATCAATTTTAGGTCCATCTGAGCGAAGTATAGCTTCAGTGTTACCAGCACAATCAGATAATTCTATCCATATTACAGGAGCTCTGTTCATAAGTAGTGCTGCATCTGCAACAAGTGGCGTAAATGAAGCAGGAAGCATTAACATCCCAGTTACTGCACTAGCCCATTTCATAAAGTTGCGACGATTTACACCTTGATCTTGTAACAAGTCATCTATATCTAAACGATCTTTTGTTGGTGTTTGAGTTTTTAACTCCTCAATTCTTGCCTGACATGACTGAAATAACTTTTCATAGTGAGCATCACCTTTGTTGGTCTCAATACGAGCACTTTTAGATGTAAAAAGTTTTTTTACGCCTTCTATTCTGTCTCCCATAATATTCCCCTTATTTTCAGTTACTTAATAATACAAAAGAATAACTTAAATTAATATAAATGTTTTATTTTATTTATATCAACAAAATCTCTTATACCCTAAAAATAGCCCTACTATCCACTTTATTTATATAAAATTATCTATAAAAAGCTTAATTTCAATTGTGTATTTTTAGATATAATGTTATTATTTTTTATATTTTAAGGCATAACTAAACATGAACAGAAGAGACTTTTTAACAACAGCTACAGCAGCATCTGCCACACTTGCTTTTGTTGGATGTAATGATAGCAATCGTCAAGCAATAGACTACACTAAACATCCAAAAAAAGACTCATCTGAAAATAAAACAATTAATGTAAATAAAAATAAAAAAACCATACTTAATTTAGCAACAAGTTGGCCAGCACATTTTCCTATTATGGGTACTGGTGTAGATAGGTTTGCCAATAGAGTAAAAGATGTAAGTGGTGGAAGTTTGGAGATTAAAATATATCCAAAAAACACTCTTGTTCCAGCTTTGGCTGTTTTTGACGCAGCATCTGCTGGTCAAATTGATGCTTTTCACTCTGGACCATACTACTGGAAAGGTAAAAATTCTGCATTTTCTCTTTTTAGTGGGATCCCTTTTGGATTGACGGCTGAAGAGATAAACTCTTGGATGCTTTATGGTGGTGGCTTAGAGTTGTGGCGTGAACAATATGCAAAATATAATCTGCACCCATTTTTAGGTGGAAATACAAATATACAAATGGGTGGATGGTTTACAAAACCAATAAACTCCCTTAAAGATATGAAAGGTCTTAAAATGAGGATACCTGGTCTTGGAGGAGAGGTGTTCTCAAAGATGGGTGTTAATCCTATTTTATTACCAGCTGGAGAGATATATACATCACTAGAGCGTGGTGTGATTGATGCTACTGAGTGGGTTGGTCCCGCACTTGATATAATGATGGGATTTTATAAAGTAGCCCCTTATTACTACTCTGGTTGGCATGAACCAGGTTCAATACTAGAGCTTACTTTTAATAAACAAAGTTGGAATAAACTAGCGAGTGAGCATCAAAGTATAATTGAAGTTGCATCTAGTGAGATGAATTCAAATATGACATATGAATTTCATGCCAAAAATATTTATGCACTTCAAAAGTTAAAATCTCTTAATGTTAAGCTATCAAAATTTCCTCAAGATATATTGGATGCTGGCAAAAAAGCTTTAATTGAGGTTGTTAATGAACAAAGTTTAAAAAATGATAATTTTGATAAAGTATATAAGTCTATAAAAAAACATTTAGATTTATCAAAACAATGGGATGATGTTAGTTTAAAGTATTTTTTAAATGAAAGATAATTATACCAAAACCCATTAGACTTCTTGCAAAACCTTGATTCAGAAAGAAGTCCAATAGAGTAAAAACTAGACCTTGAATCGAGTTCAAGGTGACGAAACAGACAAATTTCTAAGTAATCCGATTGATGAATTTTTAAACAAGAAAAAAACTAAATCAAGATCTTATTTTTTTAACCTCTACAAAGTAAGTATGTCCTAAGTATATCACATAAAATACAGCTCCAAAAAATATTGCAAATGGGATTAACGAGATAAGATAAAGAGCTAATGTTTTAAGTCTTATGTTATTTGCACTATTAAATTTTATCAGTTGATTTTCCTCTTTTGTGACTATACATGATGATATATCATAAGTTATCACTTTGTGAAAGAAATAATATAGAGGTAAGTTAAATGCAATAATATTTATAAAAGGTATAAAATAAAGAGGGATTAATAAAAAGAACAAAATTATCATGATGATTAACCATTTTAAAATCTGAATCAATGCTAAAGATACATTTGAGTATCCAATCATCTCTACATCATTATAGTGTCTTTTTTGAATCTCTTTTAAAACATAAGGGGTTAAAAATCCAATAATAATAATTGCGATAAATATTGATAAATATAGGGTTGCTAAACCACCAATTGCATATAATGAGAACGATACAAGCCAAGAGACAATAGCAGAAGTAGCTACAAAATTCACTATATAATCAACAAATGAAGAACCATCTAGCTTTACATTGGTAGTCTCTGTATGAATGATTCCATTTTGCATAGTTGTTTGTGTAGTATGAAGATCCATAGAACTTAATGATTCGATGCCAAGTCCAGCAATATAGAAAAACAAAATATACATTAATACTATGGTTAAAATAAAAGGAAGCAGTGAGTACTTTAACATCTTAGCACTAAAAAAATCTTTTATGCTAAGTTTTAAGATATTTTGCTCATCAATCATTCTTTACTCCATAGTTTTTGATTTAATTTCAACTCTTGAACTATACCTGTTGCTAAATGTAAAGTATCTACATACTCCATTGCTACTTTATATTCTAAAAGTGAGCGAAAAACAGAGGGTTCAAACATATCTTTATCATAGTATATCGCCAGATGGATGTAATCGCCAATAAAAGAGATATATACAGGATGTTTAGAGTTTTTTTGAAATCTTAATAATTTACTCATTATAACATGTGAGAGTATATACCTAGCTTCTATTTGATTAGTTGAATAAACTACAAATTCTTTCTCAAATGCAGGATTATCCATTTTTACCAACTCATCTCTTTTGAAGTTATTTGCTTGTAGCCAATTACCGATTAAATCACCAAATGTGCTTTGAGCAGTATCTGGTAATACAATAGTTTTTCCTTTAAATTTTTTGTTAAATTCAGCTACTAAAAACAAACCTTTAAAGATGGTACTCCATCTAGTCCGACCTTTTGAATCTCGATGTTGTTTCTCAGCATGAAAATCAGAAAAGTGTAAAGAGATGCCATCTAAATCGCCCTTTACATAATCATTTCCACTTACTCTATCAGGGTTTGAAAAAAGGTCTGAGCGGTTGAAAAGCATCTTTGGTATATGAGTTTTGCTAGAATAGTGAAGCTTTTCATCTATAACTGATATGAGAGGTTTTATAACTTTACTTTTAAATTCAGCTGTATAATCTTTAATGAGAAGTTTATATATAAATCCACCAATTGCAATATAACCAATTATTGCAAATAAAAGTATGTCTAATTGAGCATTAATTGCACTAAATATGAAAATACAAATTGCACCATATATTAATGTAAAACCAATACCTATTAAAATAATTCTATATCTTAGTTGTTTTCTATCTTCATCAAGAATTTTTAAAACTGGAAATAAAGATTTATAATAAAAATCAGTTAATTCGCTTTTGCTTTTCATTGTTTGTCAAAAAGCTCTTTTACATTAACAACTTTTCTTTGCTCCTCAATAATTACAAATACATCTTTTATAGTATAGTTCATAGCTGATGCCATAAAATTTGTTGGAATCATCTCTAGGGCATTGTTATAGTCTGTAACAGCTTGGTTATATGCACGCCTAGCTGCTGAAATTTGTTCCTCTATCTCACTTAGTGAGCGTTGCAGGTGCATAACATTCTCATTTGCTTTTAAATCAGGGTAGTTTTCAACTGCTATCATGATTGAGCCTAAAGCTGAACTCATCTTTGCATCAAGTTCTATTTTTTGTTTGTCTGAAACATTTGGTTTGTTTGCATCTGAGCGTAATTTTGTAACCTCTTCTAAGATACTTTTTTCATGTTGCATATATTTAGAAACTGATGAAACAAGGTTTGGGATAAGGTCATATCGTTTTTTAAGCTGAGTATCAACACTCGCAAAAATATTTTCTACCTGATTTTTTTTTGCAACAAGGGAGTTGTACATCAGTATTAAAATAATTGCAATAACTATAATTATGATTAAAGATGTTGACATATGGTAATCCTTTTTTAATTTTCAATTTTTAATCTAAAAGTATGGCAGTAAAATATACTCCGACATTGACACAAAGTAATAAAAAGTACAATTTATCAATTATATAAACCCATTCTAACAAAAATTTACTAAAAAACTGTACCATTTCGAAAATATACAAACTTATAAATTCACAAACAAGGAAATATATTGATATTTTTTAAAATAATCTTACTTTCATTTTTATCCTTTAATCTTTTTGCAAAAACTCTCATAAAAGAGACCTACTTAATAGACACTAATCAGATAAATTCAAAAATTTTATTTCCACATTCTAAAAAAAATATCATACTATTTAAAATTCCGTATACAAAAAACTCTATGAAAATAAAAAATTGGGAACTAACAAGAATGCTTCATGAAAATGGCTTTAAAGATTTTAAAATAAACTCAAGATATGTTAATTTTAAAAAAATAAGCCCTATAGATACTATTAAGATAGATGAGTTTTTAAAAGAACATTATTTAGAGAAATATGAAAATATAAATATAAAAAATATAAATGTAGTTCCTCGCAGTTATCTTGAGAAACTGCCATCTTCTTTTAGTGTCCATATTAGAAACAAATCATATCTCAGTAAAGATGGTGTTATTAGTATTAAAGATGAAAAAAATAGAAAAATATTTTTTAATTACTCTATAGATGCTGATTTAAAAGTTGCTAAAGCAAAATTAAACATTAAAAGAGGAGATGAATTTTCTGTTTTAAATGTTAAATTATCTAAAGTAAAATTAGATAAATTTCAATCAAAGCCATTACAAAATATAAAAAAATCAAAATATCAAGCAAAGAATCATATAAAAGCTGGAAAAGTTATATTTATTAGAAATACAGTACCACTTAGTCTAGTAAAAAAAGACTCAATCGTAAGTGTTTTTATGTATAGCGCTGGTATGAATATATCATTTGCAGCTAAAGCACTTCAAAATGGTAAGTTAAATGATATAATTAGCATTAAAAAAAACAACACTAAAAAAAAGTTAAAAGCTAAAGTTGTAGGGTATCAAAGGGTTGAGATTAGATGAGTAAAAGAAAAATAGTGATAGCTAGTAGCGGTGCTAGTGGAGTCAACTTAGGATTAAAAACTTTAAAACTATTGCCTGAAAATATAGATAGACATTTTATAATGACAAAAAATTCTGAAATCGTATTAGATAAAGAGATGAATTTAACAACTCATAAAAATGAAGATATATCAGCAAGCATAGCTTCTGGTTCATTTGGAGTTGATGCGATGATAATTGCACCATGCAGTATGAATACTTTAGCAAAAATTGCATGTGGAATATCTGATAATTTAGTTACTAGATGTGCAGCAGTTATGATAAAAGAGCACAAAAAGCTAATTCTAGCTCCAAGAGAGATGCCCTTTTCTGCTATAGCGTTAGAAAATATGCAAAAACTAGCAACATTGGGTGTAATTATAGCACCACCTGTTATGGCTTATTATTCTAAGCAACAAACTATTGATGAGATGGAAAATTTTGTTATTGGTAAATGGTTTGATCTGCTTGATATAGAAAATAATTTATATGAAAGATGGAAATAGATGAATAAAATAGCACTTTATCCTGGGACTTTTGATCCTGTTACAAATGGTCATTATGACATTATAGAGAGAGCTTTAAGGTTGTTTGATGAAGTGATTGTGGCTGTTGCAATCTCACATGACAAAAAACCTATGTTTACCTTAGAAGAACGCATAGAGATGACAAAAAAAGCTGTATTAGATTTAGGAAATGTAAAAGTTGTCGGTTTTGATAATTTAACGGTTGAACTTGCAAAAGCACATAATGCTAGTATTATTATTCGTGGTCTTAGGGCTGTGAGTGATTTTGAATATGAGCTGCAACTTGGATACCTAAACAACTCACTAGATGACACAATTGAAACTGTTTATCTTATGCCAAAACTCAAACACGCTTTTATTAGCTCATCTATTGTAAGAAACCTTTTAAAATTCAACGGAAAAACAGAACATCTTCTTCCTAAAGAGGTTCAAAAAATCATAGGAAGTATGACATCGTGTACATTGCAATAGAGGGGATTGATACTGCTGGTAAAAGCACTCAAATAAAAGCAATCTCGAAGCATTTTCCACATGCCATAACAACAAAAGAACCTGGAGCTACAGAGATTGGTCAAAAAATAAGAGATATTGTATTATCAGCAAAAACAAGTAGTAAAAAAGCTGAATTTCTTCTATTTTTAGCAGATAGAGCTGAACATGTAAAAGAGGTTATAGAACCAAACATAGACAAAATGATAATCTCTGATAGAAGTGCAGTAAGTGGTGTAGCCTATGCTCTTACTCAAGGCGAAATTGATAAAAAAGATTTAGTTGAGTTAAATAATTTTGCAACAAATGGCAACTACCCTCAAAAAGTTTTTTTACTAAAACTCACAAAAGAAGAGTTAGAGTTCAGACTATCACAAAAAAAACTAGATGGGATTGAGCTTCGTGGAGTTGAGTATCTTTTAAATATTCAAGATGCTATTGAAGAAGCTACTGAGCTTTTAGGGTTGGAGCTTGTAACTATAGATGCTACTAAAAGTATAGTAGAGATTACTAATGAGATACTAACTTTTCTTACTCCTTATACCAATCCCCATTAAAAGAAGTCTATAATAAGCCACAGAGGATAAAAATGAAAAAAATTAAAAACAGAGGTAGAACTTTGGATGCTGTAGTTAATCCAAATCATTATATGCCATTTTCAAGTATCCTTGATGTTGATACTTTTGAGAAAACATGGTTAAATAATCCTAGCCTAATATTTGCAAATATGTCACATGCTGCATACTTTGATAAGAACTTTTTAATAGAGCTATTTAAAAAATTTGGTGCTAAAATCAAGTTTTATGAAAGTGAATTTAATGAGGGTGGCGTTAAAAGAGGGCGCGAAGCATTTTTAGCAATATGGAAAGATAAAGCAATCCTTTCATTTAGAGGAACTGAGGCAAATGAAAAACTACAAATAAAAATAAATAATAAAAATAATTTTTTAAATAAATTTACCAATATAAAACTACAAAAAGAGGTAGGGATACCTTTTCTTCCAACTGATATTATTGATGATTTATATTTTATACCCAAAACTTATGGTGAGGGTATTAATAAATCACAAATTCATAGTGGTTTTTTAAATGCCACAAAAGAACTATTTCCTAACATTCAAAAAGATATAGATCATTTACGTTTAAGTGACCCTTCTCAGATATATGTTACTGGGCATAGTTTAGGTGCTGCTATGGCAGTTGTAGCAGGTGCTTTAGGTTCATTTAAAATGATTGTTACATTTGGAGAACCAAGTGTTGGCAACAACCTAGACAACACAATAGATAAAAACTGCAAACATATTCGATATGTTAATGGAATTGACCCAGTTACAAAAATTATTCCAAAGTTCTTGTTTGAACACCATGGTGAACTTAGAAGTATTACCGATATTGATGGTCCAGATTTTAGATATGATCATTCAATTATTAATTACTCAATAATTTTAGAAACCACATCTCCTTAGTCATAGGAATCACTTTAAAAGATAAAAAATGGTATTATTATAAAAATAATTTTTAGGTAAAAAAAGGAAATTAATGATTAAATCATTAAGGGGTATGAACGATATTTTGAGTGAAGATTATGAAAGATTTACTTATTTTATAAAAATTGCTACAAATGTAGCGCAAAGATATGGCTTTCATTTTATTGAAACCCCTCTTTTGGAAGAAACTGCTCTTTTTAAACGCTCTGTTGGCGAGTCTAGTGATATTGTTGGTAAAGAGATGTATCAGTTTATAGATAAAGGTGATAACGATGTTTGTCTCCGTCCAGAGGGAACTGCTGGTGTTGTTCGTGCTTTTATTCAAAAAAAACTTGATAAAGCTGGTGGTATTCATAGATATTTTTACCATGGTTCAATGTTTCGTTATGAAAGACCACAAAAAGGTCGCCTTAGACAGTTTCACCAGTTTGGTGTTGAGAGTTTTGGTGTTGATAGTGTTTATGAAGATGCTGCTATGATTATGATGGTAAGTGATATTTTAAAAGAACTTGGCATTGGATATAGACTGCAACTAAACTCTCTTGGTGATAATAACTGTATGCCAAGTTACCGAACTAAATTAATTAACTTTGTAAAAGAATGCAAAGATGATATTTGTAAAGATTGTACTAGAAGACTAGATACAAACCCTATTCGTGTACTTGATTGTAAAAATGAAAAATGCCAAACACTATATAAAAATGCCCCAAAACTTTTAAATTGCTTATGTGATAGTTGTGAAGATGATTTTACCTCTCTTAAAAAGATTTTACAAAACAATGGTATTGAATATGAAATAGATACAAATCTTGTTCGAGGACTTGACTACTACTCAAAAACCGCATTTGAATTTGTGAGTGATAACATCGGTTCTCAAAGTGCGATAGCTGGTGGTGGTCGCTATGATAAGTTAGTTGAATTTTTAGATGGTCGCCCTACCCCTGCTGTTGGTTTTGCAATGGGAATAGAGAGACTTATGGAACTTATAGTGATGCCAAAAAGATCAAGAGAGGGTTACTATATTGGTGCTATGGATGAAGAAGCTATTGATATAGTTATGAGTTTAGCCCATAAAAAAAGAAAAACAGACAAAGTAATAATTGATTATAAAGCCAAGAATTTTAAGAATCATATTAAAAATGCCGATAAAGTAGGTGTTAAATATTTTTGTATAATTGGTAGCAATGAGATACAAAGTGGTAACATCACAATTAAAAATTTAGATGACAAAACAGAACAAATAATAAAACATGAGGAATTTTAGTGGAAAATTTACATTTAGTATGGTCGATATTTATAGATTTAATTGAGTTTTTTATATTAGCTGGTATAGTAGCTATATTTATGTTGTTTATCTATGATAAATATGTTCAAAGAAAACATGCATTATTGATAAACTACCCAGTAGTTGGTCGTTTTAGATATTTCTTTGAAGCCCTAAGAGAGCCAATGCGTCAATATTTTTCTGAAGAGACTTTTTATGATTCTAAAGATAAAGTTGATTGGGTATATACAGCAGCTAAAGATAAACCTAATTATAAATCTTTTTCTGTAGCACAGCCATTTTCTGGTTCAAGATTTATTTTAAAACACTCTACAAATGTACTAAACGACGAAGAGGTAAGTGACGATACATCTGTAGTGTTTGGTAAAAATAGAGAGATTCCATTTGTCTCTCACACCCCTATTATCCGTTCAGCAATGAGTGATGGATCACTCTCACCAGAAGCTGTCCGTGCATTTTCAATAGCTGGAGAAAAAACCAACTTAACTATAAACATAGGTGAGGGTTCTCTTACATCAAACCATCTTTTTACCCATAAACCAGATTTAGATGATTGTGAGTACCTTGAGATAGTTAAAAGTAGCTTTTTTGCAGAGTTTTTATTTAAACTAGGTAATTTCTTTTTTAATAAAGCTGTTGCTTTAAAATGGTACAGAACAATACTTTTACATAAAGAAACTCAAAATACTTACATTTATGATAATGAAACACATGTTTTATTTCGTGTTAATTGGAAAGCTCCTTTAGAGGTTTTTCCAAAAAGTGTACCTGAAGATATCCCAAATATGATCTTTCAAATGAGTTCAGGATTGTTCGGAGTTCGTGATGAAGCTGGAAAATTTGACAAGCTAAGATATGAAAAAGTTATGAAATTTTGTCGTATGACTGAGATTAAGATTGCTCAAGGGGCAAAACAAACTGGTGGAAAACTAGCGGGTGCTAAAGTTACTGCTGATATTGCTTATTATAGAAATGTACCAAAAGGTGAAGATGTATTTTCTCCAAATCGTTTTCCATATGCTGACACAACTGAACATCTTCTTGATTTTGTTGAAAAATTACAAAATATTTCTAAAAAACCTGTTGGCTTTAAAATAGTTATCTCTGATGTAAAATCTGTTGAAGATATGGTAAGAGAGATAGCTGCAAGAAAATCTGCTGGTAAAAATATACCTGATTTTATCACTGTTGATAGTGGTGAGGGTGGTAGTGCTACAGCTCCACTTGAACTTATGGAATCTGTAGGATTAACTACAAATAATGCCCTATATATATTAGATACTTTACTAAAAAAATACGAAATTAGAGATGATATGAGCATAATATCTAGTGGTAAAATATTAACTCCAGATGATGCTGTTATCACTATGGCTATGGGAGCTGATGCTGTTGGAATTGCAAGAGGCTTTATGATGAGTGGTGGTTGTATCCGTGCTAGAATGTGCTCTGGATTTGGATCACATACCTGCCCTATTGGTATGGCAACTCAAGATGTTAAAAAAAGAGCATCTTATTTGGTTGTAAAAGAGGGAAAAGAGATAGGAAACTATCATACAAACTTGATTAAAGGTATGAAAGTTGTTTCAGCTGTAATGGGTGTGAAAAATATAAATAATTTTCATAAATCTAACCTTACATATAAAAACCAAAATGGTGAAATATTTTTTGATATAGATAAACACTTTCATCATAAACTTCATGTATAGATGAATAGTTACGGCTTAGATATATGGTCTGATAATAACTTTATCATTGAAGATGGTGAAGTTAAACTTAACTTCAAGAGTAAACCATCATTGCTTCAAATATCTAAAGAGGTACGAGCACCCGGTATAAAGGGTCCATTACTTCTTAGATTTCCACATCTAATTAAAAAACAAATCCAAAGTTTATACTTAAATTTCAACAATGCAATAGATGAAAACAACTACAAAGGCTCGTTTGGTGCTGTATTTCCACTAAAAGTAAATCAGTTTCCATATGCTGTTGAATCTATACTAAATCAAGGCAAAGAGTTTTCTTATGGCTTAGAAGCTGGAAGCAAAGCTGAACTTCTTTTAGCCATGAGCAAAATAAGTTTAAACTCAAAAATAACTGTAAATGGTTTTAAAGATAAAGAGATGATAACTCTAGCTTTTATTGCCTCAAGCAGTGGTCATAATATCACTTTGATTATAGAGGGATTAAACGAGTTAAATACTATTATTGATGTAGCAAATGAAACAAAATTAAAAATTCCTCATATTGGAATTAGAGTTAGATTGCATAGTATAGGCAGTGGCTCATGGGCAAAAAGTGGAGGGATGGATTCTAAATTTGGTCTTACATCTACAGAGATAATTGAGGCTATCTCAATTTTAAAAAACAACTCTTTTATAGATAAATTCAGTATGATTCATTTTCATATAGGCTCTCAAATGGATGATATTGCTCCATTAAAAAAAGCACTAAGAGAAGCTGGAAATATATATGGTGAACTTAAAAAAATGGGTGCAATATCTTTAAATAGTATAAATATTGGTGGAGGTTTAGCAGTTGAGTACAACCAACATTCTCACGCACATACGCACAACTACTCAATAGAGGAATTTTCAAGCTCTGTTGTGTTTTTACTTGGTGAGATAATGGATACAAAAGGTGTTGAGCATCCAAATATATATACTGAATCAGGTAGATTTATTGCTGCTTCTCATGGTGTATTAATTGTCCCTGTTTTAGAGCTTTTTTCTCAAGATTATCATGAAAAACTTTTAAACCTAAAAGATGATAGTAATCCACCTCTGATTCAAGAACTTTTAGAATTAAATAGCTTGTTAGATAAAAAAACTTCTATTGAGTATCTACATGATGCTCTTGATCATCAAGAATCTTTGTTTACTTTATTTGATTTAGGTTATATAGATTTACAAGATAGATCAAATGCTGAAATATTAGTACACAACATTATAAAAAAAGCATTATATTTTTGTGGATTTGAAAACTCAAAAGAGCTAGAGCAATTGCAAATTAAACTT
>Ga0256834_1001479_pt1 | contig 15849 bp, 15 predicted proteins | sample 4281140metaG_FD_190536 | JGI IMG/M metagenome (GOLD analysis project Ga0256834, IMG submission 190536) | Hydrothermal vent microbial communities from East Pacific Rise, Pacific Ocean - 4281-140 | ecosystem: Environmental > Aquatic > Marine > Hydrothermal vents | place: Pacific Ocean: East...
ATAAAACTGCCCGCACCCCATGCGATGTCCCAAATCAACGCCATTAATAATATTGCCCCATTGATCTGAGCCACCCATTTGTAAAACACAATCATAACGGCGGTTAAGTTCAACAAAATCATAACCCTGCATAATCATATAATTGAATTCAAGAAATGATAGCGATTGCTCACGCTCAAGCCTTAAGCGCACACTATCAAAGCTAAGCATTCGATTAACGCTAAAGTGCCGCCCAACATCACGCAAAAATTCTACATAATTTAGTTTGAGCAGCCAATCAGCATTATTGACCATAATCGCATCAGTTTTGCCACTCCCAAATTTAAGAATTTTAGAAAATATCTTTTTAATACCCTCAATATTGCTGGCAATTTTCTCTTCGCTTAACAAGCCCCGCTGCTCGTCTCGAAATGAAGGGTCGCCAACCATAGACGTGCCGCCACCCATAAGCGCAATTGGCTTATGTCCAGTTTGCTGAAACCAATAAAGCATAGAAGTCGAAATTAAATTGCCAATGTGAAGCGAAGTCGCCGTGGCATCATAACCAACATAGGCGGTGATTGATTTTTTTGCGCATAACGCATCTAGCTCATTTGCATTTGAGCATTGATGAATAAAACCACGCTCATCAAGCACTCGTAAAAAATCAGACTTATATTTACTCATTGTTTTAGCGCCCACCACCAGCAGCAATATCAGCACGACGGCGATCAAGATATTCACCACATCTTTCAATCAAATCTTCAATCTGACCTTCAAAGAAATGATTAGCACCTGGCACAGTTTGTTGCTCAATCGTAATTCCTTTTTGCGCTTGCAATTTATCCACAAGCATCTGCACCGATTCAGGGGGTGCAACAGTGTCATTTTCGCCATGAATAATTAAGCCAGACGAAGGGCAGGGCGCAAGAAATGAGAAATCGTAAAGATTTTCTTGTGGTGCAATAGAAATAAAACCCTCAACCTCTGGGCGGCGCATTAATAATTGCATGCCAATCCAAACACCAAAAGAAAAACCTGCAATCCAACAAGCTCGACTGTCTTTATTAATCGATTGCAGCCAATCAAGCGCCGCCGCTGCATCACTAAGCTCGCCCACACCATGATCGAACATACCTTGCGAACGCCCAACACCACGAGAGTTAAACCGCAATACCGCAAAGCCACGTTTTACGAACATATAATAAAGATGATAAATAATTTGATTATTCATTGTACCGCCAAATTCAGGGTGCGGGTGCAATAAAATTGCTACTGGCGCATTTGGCTCTTTTCCGGGTTGGTAGCGTCCTTCAATTCGTCCCTCTGGGCCGTTGAACATAACTTCTGGCATTATTTATCCTTTGTGCATTCATTTTTTGTCTAAATTAACAGTTTTTATCATTTAAGTGCGAACTTGCTTGACGAGTTAACCTAAGACTCTTAAAACATTATATACAAACATTGTTTAGAATTATTCTAAACTGATATCTGCAATGAAAATCATTACCATTTAATATCTGTTGTAATGGAATTCACTGTTAAATTTCAAGGATATTCAGCAATGCTTTTATTTATATTTTAATAAAAAGAACAAACATGCCAAAAACTAGTGTTTATCTCGATCACAATGCCTCTGCCCCGCTACTTGATGCGGCAAAAATGGCTATGCTTGAAGCGTTAGAGTTAACGGGTAACCCTTCAGCGATTCATAAATATGGGCGAAATCTTGCGGCGGTGATAGATAAAGCACGAGGTCAAATAGCAAAAGCGAGTGGGGCGATGCGCTCTGAAGTGGTTTTTACGGGCTCAGCAACCGAAAGCATTACGCAGGCGATTGTTGGTTCTGTTAGGACGCTTGAGATTAATCACATTATTATTAGCGCAGGCGAGCATGCCGCAGCTCTCAAAGCTGCCAAAGTTGCAGGCGTAGAGGTTAGCGAAATTTACTTACTAGAAAATGGGCTAATAGACATTGCTCAACTTAAGTCAACTCTAAATGAAATAGATGAAAAAGGCGAAACTGCACTGGTTGTTATGCACGAAGTGAATAATGAAACTGGAATAATTCAACCAATAAAACAGGTGGAAATGTTAGTTGGACCAAGCAAACATTATCTGTTCATTGATGCGGTGCAGGCATTTGGTAAGCTGGATTTAGATTTTTCTGTCCGCCCTATCGATATGATGGCAATTAGTTCGCATAAAATTGGCGGGCCTATTGGCGTTGGTGCTTTGTTGATGAAATCTCATTGCGATGAGGTGAGGCTGATTCCCGGAGGCGGGCAAGAGCAGGGCAGGCGAGGTGGCACACTTAGCGCTCCTTTAATTGCGGGCTTTGGTGCGGCGGCGGTTGAATTTCCAAAAAAATATGATGAAGAATTGCTTGCTGGATTAGTCGATCAACTTGAAGCTGGAATAAAAAGCCTATCCCTTGATGCAGTAATATTTGGTGAAGATGCCACCCGTTTAGGCAATATCGTAAATTTTGCTGTGCCAGACCTAAAAGCATCTGTTGCGTTAATGGGGTTGGATTTGGCGGGTGTTGCGGTGTCCTCTGGCTCTGCCTGCTCATCTGGTAAAGTTACATATAGCCATGTTTTATGCGCCATGGGTATTTCGCCAAAACTGGCAACAGGAAGACTAAGAATAAGCCTTGGTTGGTCGTCCACTAAACATGATGTTGATGCATTTTTAGCGGCATTTGAAAAAGTGCTAAGCAATCATAACAAGGCAAAAAGCGAATAGGTTTAGGAGAATAAAATGCCTGCAATTAAAGAAACCATAGATCAAGTCAAACAGATTGATATTGAGGAATATAAATATGGTTTTTCAAGCGATATTGAGAGCGAAAAAGCCCCAAAGGGTTTAAGCGAGGATATTGTTCGTTTTATTTCGGCAAAAAAGAACGAGCCAGAATGGATGTTAGAGTGGCGACTTGCGGCTTATGAGCGTTGGTTAACAATGAAAGAGCCAGATTGGGCAAGGCTTAATTATCCAAAAATCGACTTTAATGAGATATATTTTTATGCCGCACCAAAAAGCACGCCGGGGCCAAAAAGCCTAGATGAGGTTGATCCTGAATTATTAGAAACATATAAAAAACTTGGCATTCCGCTAAGCGAGCAAGCAGTGCTTGCAGGAGTTGAGGGCGCAAAAGTAGCCGTAGATGCTGTGTTTGATTCTGTTTCAGTGGTGACAACATTTAGAGAAGAGCTTGCCAAAAGCGGTATTATTTTTTGCTCAATTTCAGAAGCAATTAAAGAGCACCCAGAGTTGATTAAAAAATATATGGCTTCGGTTGTGCCAGTTACTGATAATTATTATTCAACCATAAATTGTGCAGTTTTCACTGATGGTTCATTTGTTTACATTCCAAAAGGCGTGCGCTGCCCAATGGAATTGTCAACTTATTTCCGCATCAACGAAAAAAATACAGGGCAGTTTGAGCGCACGCTTATTATTGCCGAAGAAGATACTTATGTTAGTTATCTTGAGGGCTGCACCGCCCCAATGCGAGATGAAAATCAACTGCATGCAGCGGTGGTTGAATTGGTAGCACATAAAAATGCTGAAATAAAATATTCGACCGTGCAGAATTGGTATCCCGGTAATAAAGAAGGCAAGGGCGGCATTTTTAACTTTGTAACCAAGCGTGGCGATTGCCGTGGTGATAATTCCAAAATTTCTTGGACACAGGTAGAAACAGGATCAGCAATCACATGGAAATATCCAAGCTGTATTTTGCGTGGTGATGGCTCTCGTGGAGAGTTTTATTCTATTGCGATTTCTAACGGTTATCAGCAAATTGATAGCGGCACAAAAATGATACATTTGGGCAAAAACACCTCAAGCAAAGTTATTTCAAAAGGCATTGCGGCGGGAAATTCAGACAATACTTATCGAGGGCTAATTAGCGCTCATAAAAAAGCCAAAAACGCCCGCAATTTCACTCAATGCGATAGCCTGTTAATTGGCAATAAATGCGGCGCACATACCGTGCCATATATTGAAGTGAAAAATTCTTCTGCTGTATTTGAGCATGAGGCAACTACTTCAAAAATATCAGACGATCAGATGTTTTATTGCCTACAGCGTGGGCTAAACGAAGAAGAGGCGGTGGCATTAATCGTTAATGGTTTTGTGCGTGATGTCTTACAGCATTTACCAATGGAATTTATGGTCGAAACGCAAAAGCTGATTAATATCTCGCTTGAGGGGAGTGTTGGTTAGATGAATTGGAAAAAGATATTCACTGACCCTGAACTAGAGAAACCAAGGTTGTTAAATTTTTTGGTTAGGGCTGTTATCATGCTTTTTGCGCTCATACTTCCAAATCGAGTTTTTCCTGAAACTGGAATATTTGGGCTAGGTTTAATGCTAGTCTTTCTTGTGGTTATTGTATTTCTTGAGCCGTATATAACAAATTATATTGTAAGGTTTCTCAAGAAAATTTTTGGAGAAAAAGAATGAGTGTATTTTTTCTTTTTGTCTTGATATCTTTCTTTTGTGCCATTGCGTTGAGCCATGCCTCCACCCTTATGGTGAGCCATGCCTCCACCCTTACGGTTAGCCATGCCTCCACCCTTACGGTTAGCCATACCTCCACCCTTACGGTTAGCCATACACCCACCCTCATGGTGAGCCATACACCCACCCTTATGGTGAGCCATACACCCACCCTCATGGTGAGCCTGTCGAACCATGGAACATCATTACTCTTATCCTTCGACAAGCTCAGGACGAGGTGTTTGATATTGATAAGAGATGCTGCCAACAAATTTCAAAACATAAACATCTATAAAGGTGAAAATAAATGAGCAATAATATGCTAGAAATAAAAAACCTACACGTAAAAGTAGAAGACAAAGAAATCCTAAAAGGGGTGAATTTAGTAATTCCTCGGGGCGAGGTTCACGCAATTATGGGGCGTAATGGCTCGGGCAAATCTACCCTTTCATATGTGCTTGCGGGTAAAGATGATTATGAAATCACATCGGGCGAAATTTTGCTTGATGGCGAAAATATCCTAGATTTAGCTCCGCATGAGCGGGCAACTGCTGGTCTGTTTTTGGCTTTTCAATATCCGATTGAAATTCCCGGAGTTGCCACAATGACTTTTCTTAAAGCTGCAATGAATGCGCAAAGAAAAGCTCGAGGCGAAGAGGAGTTATCTACTCCAGATTTCATGCGTGAAGTAAAAACCGCCGCCGCTTCATTAAACATAGATAACGCAATGCTAAAGCGTCCGCTTAATGTTGGTTTTTCTGGAGGTGAAAAAAAGCGTGCTGAGATTTTGCAAATGGAATTGTTAAAGCCAAAAATGTGTATTTTTGATGAGACAGATTCAGGGCTTGATATTGATGCGCTAAAAATTGTTTCTGAGGGTGTAAATTCTATGCGTGGAGCTAACAGATCGATGCTAGTTATCACCCATTATCAGCGCCTACTAAATTATATTGTGCCTGATGTTGTGCATGTTTTTTCTGACGGTAAAATTGTTGAAAGCGGCGATAAATCACTGGCTCTCAAGCTAGAAGCAAAAGGTTATGCAGATTATGATAAGGGTGCGGCTTAAGGATTAATCATGTCAATAAAATTAAATAAATCAGAACACATATTGTTTGAGCAATTAGTGGCAGCAGGCGCTAAAAATGCAGCAGAAATTTTTGCTAAATCTGGTCTGCCAACCCGCCGTATTGAACAATATCACTATAGCGATTTACACGCCTTGCTTGCTGATATTCCACAGGTTGGCGAGCAGACGAAACAAGTTAGTGCGCCTGCGCTTCGCATTGCTGGTGCATATCGAATTTTAATGGTAAATGGTGAGGTGCAAACCACAACTGTTGCCCCCGCTGGTGTCGACGTTGGCACTATTGATGGCGGTGTTTTAAGTAAAAGAAATGACGTAATCATTAGCCTAAATAATGCGCTAAGCAAAGACGCTCTTATGCTTAAATTAACAAATGATGTTGATGCGATTATTCATATTGATAGACGAAGTGAGGGCGATGCTAGTCATATTAATGGCAGCGTAAAAATTTCGCTCGCTGATAATTCTAGCGCCACTATTATTGAAACTTTCTCGGGCAGTGATGCGGCGCATTTATCAAACAATGCAACTAGTGTGAGTATTGGCAAAAACGCTAAAGCCACTCATATTATAGTTGATTTATCGAGCAAAAAAGCTCGCCATTTCCATAGCATTGAATATGATATTCAAGCCAAAGCCTTGTTGCATTCCTTGATTGTTCACTCTGGTTCAACCCTAGCGAGAACCCAACTTTTCGCCGCCTTTAATGGCGAAAAAGCGCATGCTGATTTATCTGGTTTAATGCTGGTTGATGACACTCAACACTCTGATATTACTATTGATGTTTTGCATGGCGTGCCAAACACCACTTCTACTGAAACATATAAAACAGTTTTACGTGGGCAATCGAAATCAATTTTTCAAGGTAAAATTATTGTAGCAAAAGATGCACAAAAAACCGATGCAAAAATGATGTCGCAAGCTCTAATGTTAAGCGACGATGCTCAGTTTTTAACCAAGCCAGAGTTAGAAATTTTTGCCGATGATGTAATTTGTGGTCATGGTGCAACTTGCGGTGAATTAGATGAAAATCATCTATTTTATTTAATGAGCCGAGGTATTGCTCCAGAAGTAGCAAAATCTATGTTAGTGCGGGCATTTTTAGAAGAATTATTTGATCCAATAAAAAATGAAATAATACATGAAGCATTAGAATCTATTGCAGATAATTGGCTAACCTAGGGTGAAATGATGAGTTTTAATCTTGAAAATATACGCAATGATTTTCCAATATTAAGTGAGAAAATTCACGGCAACCGTTTGGTTTTTCTAGATAGCGGCGCTTCAGCACAAAAGCCAAAAGCGGTGATTGATAGGATAACTCATGCATATGAGCATGAATATGCCAATGTGCATCGTGGGCTACATACGCTTTCAACAAGGGCTACAGATGCTTATGAAGGCGCACGTGAAAAGGTGCAAAAATTTATCAATGCAAGGCGAAATGAGGAAATTATATTCACCTCAAGCGCAACTGCGGCACTTAATTTGGTAGCATCAAGTTTTGCTAGCCCGATGGTAGGCGAGGGTGATGAAATTGTGCTTTCAATCATGGAACATCACTCAAATATTGTGCCTTGGCATTTTTTGCGTGAACGGCAAGGCGCAGTGATTAAATGGGTTGATGTGAATGATGATGGGAGTTTTAACCTTGAAGAATTTGAAAAAAGCTTAACTAGTCGCACCAAAATTATTGCAATCACTCACATGTCAAACGTATTGGGAACAATTACACCGCTTAAGCAAATTATAGAAATCGCTCATGCTAAAAATATTGTGGTGGTGATTGACGGCTCGCAAGGCGCAGTGCATCAAAAGGTTGATGTGCAAGATCTCAATGTTGATTTTTATATTATGACAGGTCATAAGCTTTATGGTCCGACGGGAGTTGGGGTTCTTTACGGCCGCCATGATTTGCTAGAAAATATGCGCCCCTACATGGGCGGCGGCGAGATGATTGATGAGGTAAGCCTTGAAGGTGTGACTTATAATGCCCCACCACAGCGATTTGAAGCAGGAACACCGCCAATAGTGCAGGCGATAGGGCTTGGTGCGGCGATTGATTATATCGAGGCTTTAGGACGTGAAAATATCGAAGCACACGAAGCAAAAATAGGCGCTTATGCCAGCGAAAAACTTAAACAAATCAATTCGTTGAAGATGATAGGAGATTCAAAAGATAAAGGTGCAATCTTCTCATTTGAAATTGAGGGTGCACATGCACATGATGTTTCAACTATACTTGATAGATATGGCATAGCAGTGCGAGCAGGCACACATTGCGCCCAACCATTGCTAAAAAGATTTGGCGTAACCTCAACCTGCCGAGCCTCTTTTGGCTTATATAATGGTAATGATGATGTCGACGCTTTGGTTGAAGGAATAAAAAAAGCAAAAAGTTTTTTTTCATAAAATAGGATATAATTATGGACGAGCAAGAAGAAGTTACACAAGAAAAGACACCAAATGAAGCAGAATTGGTTGCGCCAACTTCAAGTGCAATACCTAAAGAGGAAATTGAACGCATCACCAATGATGTGATTGCGGCAATTAAGACGGTTTATGATCCAGAAATCCCTGTTGATATTTACGAATTAGGTCTTATCTATAAAATTGAGTTAGGCGATGATAAAAATTTAGTCATCGATATGACACTAACTGCTCCGGGTTGTCCTGTTGCTGGTGAAATGCCAATATGGGTAGAAAATGCAGTGGTTTCGGTTGATGGGGTGATGGGCGCAGAGGTGAAAATGGTGTTTGATCCACCGTGGAGTGCCGATAGAATGAGTGAAGAGGCACAAGTTGCACTAAACTTGTGGTAAAGAGAGGCTCAAAATGGGTTTTGAAATAATTACAGTGACAGATGCCGCCGCCAAGCGAATAAAAGAAATTCTGGCATCAAGCGAAACAAAGCCGATTGGTGTGCGTGTCGGAATTAAAGATGCTGGTTGCGTTGGTGTGTCTTACACTATTGATAAGGTATATGAATCAATCAAGGGTGATGACCATATAAAAACCAATGGGGTTGAGGTTTTCATCGATCCAAAAGCTACTATGTTTTTGCTCGGAACAGTAATGGATTTTGAAACTGAAAAAATGTCATCGGGCTTTACCTTCAAAAACCCAAATCAAAGCGAAGAATGTGGATGTGGGCAAAGCGTTAAACTAGAAGCAGCAGATTTAGCGGAATTGGCAAAAGTGCGCAAAGGTTAAGCAGCTTTTTCTTTATTCATCAATTCACTATCTTCACCAATTACCTGATTTCGACCATTCTCTTTAGCAACATACATTGCACGATCAGCCCTTTCAATTAGACTCTCGCAATCGTCGTCTTTATTAAGAATAGCAACCCCAACAGAAACAGTAATACGCCCAAGATCTTCATCGGTTGAGCGCTTGTGTAGTTTTCTTGATTCTATCGATGAGCGAAGTTTATTGGCTACATTAATCGCATCACTTAATTTTGCCTCAGGCAATATCACAGAAAATTCTTCCCCCCCATAACGAGCAGAGGTGTCTGTATCGCGAACTCCTGTATCAAGCGTAGCTCCAACTAAGCGCAAAACTTGATCGCCAGTTTGATGTCCATGATTATCATTAAATTGCTTGAAATGATCGATATCAATCATAAGAAGTGATAAAGGTTCTTTGCTAGATTTAGAGTGATTTACTGCTTTTTCAATTTCTCTATCAAAAGACTTTCTATTATTTATCTTTGTAAGCGGATCAAGCATTGCATCACGCCTCACATCGTCAATTTCAGATTTCAAAATAATTACGTCGTCTTTTGCACTAGCTAATTTTCGCTCTAAGCGAGCGTTGTCTTCTTGCATTTTCTTTGTATCAGAAAGAATTTTTTTTGTTAAAGAACTTAAGGATTTTTGGCTAGCATTTACACCAAGGTCGGCAATTGCCGCTTCAAGCATCTCAGAATAGCTATTTGCATTAGAGCTAGCAACATTAATTGAACCATTAACATTAGCAAGTTGCTCAGCAAAAACATCTGTTGCAACACTAAGGCGCTCTTCTGCTTCTCGTGGGCAAAGAAACTCATCATATAATGCTTCAATCAATTCAGCACTCGGATTGCCGCCCCCTGAGAATATTTTATTTAACTTTTCATTTAGAGACGTATTGGTGCCACTTGAATATGTATAAAATAATTCATAAAATTTAGGGTAGGGCGGAATTCCAGCCTTCACATGTAATTTTAATGCATTCGTACTATATTGAAGTGCTATCTTAAATTTATCATCACTCATTGTATGCGCCTAATTACCAAAAGTTACAAATATGACGTGAATATTGCAAACAAAGCTTAATTATTACTTGACGATTAGCTATTTTTTGTCATTTTTAATGGGTTTTATTGCAGTTTGAAGCAAAAATGCAGGAACTGGACCAAAGTTTCCAAATGGTGAGCCTTGATTTATGGAAGCTGTTGATTCTGCTTTAGAATCATTCTTATTTACTTTCGGCGTTTTGGGGGCATTATGGTTTGTTTTTTTATTGTCTGATTTAGCTTTTGCTACTTGTTTAGTCACGTTTTTATTGTTGTTAGTTTTGACTTTTTCAACCCAATCAATTTGTTTTTTTATTAGAGATTGAATTGCTTCAAGGTGTTTATCATCTTGCGGTGTGACTAAAGAAATAGCCGTGCCTGTGCGTCCAGCCCGTCCAGTGCGCCCAATTCTATGCACATAATCTTCGGCATGGCTTGGCAAATCAAAATTAAACACATGACTAACATTAGGAATATCAAGCCCACGTGCAGCAACATCACTAGCAATTAAAAACTTAATCTTATCACTCTTAAAAGCATCAAGTGTTTCCATACGAGACTTTTGATCCATGTCACCATGTAAAGCACCTGCATTAAAACCATGGCGTTGCATAGAGCGTAAAAGAGTAGCAACATCACGCTTCCTATTACAAAAAATAATAGCGTTTTTAAGTCCCTCTTCTGCGCCGATTTGATTTCTTAATGCCGCTCTTTTATCAGCAGGTTTTGCACCAACCTTAAGTAGCTTTTGCGTAATAGTTTCAGCAGTAGAGTTTTGTCTTGCAGTTTCAACCTGTTGCGGGTTTTTTAAGAATCTTTTTGTTAGCTTTTTAATCTCGTCAGGCATGGTTGCCGAAAAAAACAAAGTCTGTCTACGAGGCGGCAAAAGCGAGCAAATCCGCTCAATATCAGGAATAAAGCCCATATCAAGCATGCGGTCAGCTTCATCAATAACCAAAATTTCAGCGCCCGTAAGTAGTAGTTTACCTCGCTCAAAATGATCGAGCAAACGCCCCGGAGTAGCAATTAAAACATCAGCGCCTTTATCAAGGATTTTATTCTGATCCCCAAAAGAAACGCCACCAATTAATAGCGCAACATTAAGTTTATGATTTTTACCATATTTTTCAAAATTCTCATGCACTTGCGCCGCAAGCTCACGGGTTGGCTCGAGTATAAGCGTGCGTGGCATACGGGCGCGCGCACGACCTTTTTCAAGCAAAGTAAGCATTGGTAAAACAAAAGAAGCAGTTTTACCTGTTCCAGTTTGCGCAATGCCAATCACATCATCTTTATTTAACACATGCGGAATAGCCTGCGCTTGAATTTCCGTAGGGTCATTATACCCAGCATCAGCAACAGCCTGCACAACTTTGGCACTTAAACCAAGTTTTGAAAATTTTTCACTCAAATTAATAACTCTACCTTTGGAGTTTATTCAAACCGCAAATAAAAAAATAAACGGCATATTTGAGCGAAACATAGCGTTCATCTAACTTAAGTCAACAAACTTCTTATTGTTTCGTTAACGTTTGGTGTGTTCATTTGAATTTATATAGTAAATTAAGTTTGATTATATGCGATTTAGCTATCCAGCCATCGCCGCTAATCCTCCTCTTTAACCCTCCCCTTTGCGGGGAGGGATTAAGAGTCGGGTCTATATGTGTAAACATGGGTGGGGTTAAACAAAAAGACACGGGTGCGGGTATATTTTGGTTCTGTTAGCGTAATTACCACCGCAATGACATTGAAAGTATGGCTATTAAATATCCAAATCAGTAACAAATTGCGCATTTTCTTGAATGAAATCAAACCGAGCCTCAGGTCTATTACCCATTAACCGCTCAACACAAGTTGTAGTTGTAAGAGCATCATCAAGAATGCTAATTTTTAACATTTTACGACTAGCGGGATTCATGGTCGTCTCTTTAAGATGTTTATACGGCATTTCGCCCAAGCCCTTAAATCTAGTAACTTCAACCTTGCCCCGCCCGCTAAATTCCTCTGCCATTAGTCGCTCTTTATCTTCATCGTCCATTGCATAAAGAGTTTTTGCCCCCTGCGTAATACGAAAAAGCGGCGGTAAGCCTAAATATAAATGTCCATTCTCAATCAGCTTAGGCATTTCCGAAAAGAAAAACGTCATCAGCAAAGCCGCAATATGCGCTCCATCAACATCAGCATCAGTCATAATGATGATTTTTTCATACCGAAGATCATCTTCACTATATTTATCACGAATACCACAGCCCAAAGCCTGAATTAAATCGCTAATTTGCTGATTAGTCGAAACCTTCTCATAACTTGCGCCACAAACATTAAGCACCTTGCCTCTAAGCGGTAAAATTGCCTGATTTTTACGATTGCGAGCCTGCTTAGCACTGCCACCAGCACTATCACCTTCAACAATAAACAGCTCAGCACCTTCAGAAGATTTTTGCGTGCAATCAGAAAGCTTACCGGGAAGCCGAAGCCGTTTGGTAGCGCTTTGTCTATCAATATCTCTTTGCTTGCGGCGGCGAATTCTCTCATCTGCTCGCTCCAATGCCCATTCAAGTAGTTTGCCCGCTTGCGCAGGAGAAGCAGCAAGCCAATGGTCAAACGCATCACGCACCGCATTATCAACAATTTTTATTGCCTCAATGCTTGCCAGTTTATCTTTAGTCTGCCCAACAAATTCAGGCTCGCGCACAAACACGCTTAACATTGCACCGCAATGCCCAAGCACATCTTCTGCCGTAATAGTTGCCGCTCGTTTATTGCCGCTTAATTCGGCATAAGCTTTTAAGCCTTTTAGCAGTGCCGTCCGCAAGCCAGCCTCATGCGTGCCACCATCTTGGGTTGGCACAGTGTTACAATATGAATTAGTAAAACTATCGCCAATATACCAAGATATCGCCCATTCAACTGCACCATGCGTGCCAGGTTTGCCCACAGTGCCAGAAAAAATATCATCAACAATACGTGGCGCATCAGCAATCTTTGTTTCCATAAAATCACGCAAACCACCGCTATACAAAAAAGTCTGCTTGGCTGGGATTTTTTCGCTCGCCAATTCTTCATCGCACGACCAGCGAATTTCGATTCCACCAAACAAATAGGCCTTGGCACGTGACATCTTAAAAATCCGCTCAGGCAAAAATCTCAGCTTCGTACCAAAAATTTCTGCATCGGGGTGAAAACGCACACTAGTGCCACGCCTATTATGCCCCTTGCCAACTTCAATAAGCTTGCTAGTAGCAAAACCACGAGAATAAGTCTGACGATAAAGAACTTGATTGATAACAACTTCAACAATCAAATCATCACTAAGCGCATTCACCACCGAAATACCAACACCGTGCAGCCCGCCAGAAGTCTCATAAGCATCACTATCAAATTTGCCGCCTGCGTGTAGAGTGGTCATAATAATCTCAAGCGCAGATTTATCGGGGAATTTAGGGTGCTTACCAACAGGAATCCCACGCCCATTATCGGTGATGCTTAAATAACCCTCATTATCAAGATGCACACTAATGCGAGTAGCATGCCCTGCAATTGCCTCGTCCATTGAGTTATCAATTACTTCGGCAAATAAATGATGCAAAGCATTTATATCGGTGCCACCAATATACATACCCGGACGGCGACGCACAGGCTCAAGCCCTTCAAGCACCTCAATGTCAGCAGCGCTATATCCATCGACCCCTAATTTTTTAGGCGCAGGGGCAGGGGTAAGGGCTTTTTTAGCTTTTGCTTTGGGCGTTGCGGCTTTTAGCTTTATGGGTGCTTCCTCGCTTGCAAACAAATCGTTATCTTGAGACATATTTTACTTCGACCTTAAATCTCGAATCATAATTAATTCTGTTTAGCATAAAACTTCGTCACAACTTGGCAATATAGTATTTAGCCTTGTTTTATGTAAATTAGTCAATCATACGCTGTAGTCATTTTCGGGCTTGATCCTAATACCTGACTTGACTAAGCCCCTTCGCTACTATTGGGCTGTCCAATTTAGCGCTGGATTGTGGTTTAAATTCGCAATGACGTGGAGTGCTTATTGTAGCCCCAAAATAACTCCAGTCACATTAACAAAAAATTTTTATTGATTTATGATTGGTAAATTTATTCACCCAAAAGAGCCTAACTAATAATTTTCTTCATAGTTTGAAAAAAAGTGGTTCAAAAAAGGACACAAAAGAGCGGCAAAAAATGCCTATCTTTACGTTTGTTTGGTAATCTATCAGCACTTTTTTAAGCCTAGGGTGTTAGTTTTATTAAATGCGGTTTTAGTATGGAGTATCCGTAAATTGTCTGCTCAGGTGAATAGCGTTAGTTTTGAGAATGAGCAGGTCATAAAAACGCATGGGTGGTTACATTCTGGATTTTTTAGTTTTGCGTACCAATTAAACCACCTATGCGTTTATCGACCTCTAGCCATAATTTCCCTCGCAGTATTGTTTTTTCTGGCTTGAGTAGCTATGAAGCCTTAAGCGCAGGGCGGTATTTCAAGTTCCTGCTTGCCCTTACTAATTTCAGAAATTTTCATATTTGTTATCAATGGGCTTAATTCTGCTTCATCTGGCAAGCTGATAAATACTGATACCCTCTCTTTGCTAATGTCTGTAGCACCCTCACTACAAAATTCAGTCTTTACTCCTAAAGAAAGTTCTCCACCTAATTTCGCATGTTGTTTTTTTAACTCTTTCACCCAATTTTGGAAGTCTACTATTTCTGTTTGCCCTTTTTCTGAAATTTCAAGCAAGTGATAGCGTCGGTTTTTCTTTAATGGGGGGAGGCTTGAAATTTTTGAAAAATCTTCAACATTTACTAAAATTGCCTCTATATTTCGACCACCAAGTTCTTTTGTTGTAACATCAATAAGAAAACCTGATTTGCCAACTATAGGTCTAATTGTATCAGGCGTTTCAATCGCAAAAACCATTTGAGCAACATTATCATTTATTACATCAAGTTTTTGCAGTCTTAGCGCAGTCCCTATTGATAAAGAAGAGCAAGCCGCAAGCACAAGCATAATTAAACTGGCTAAAATATAACTGAGTAAGACTTTAGATTTTTTCATTGCACAAATTTCTTTTAGTTAGCCAAAATTGAATGTGCATAAATAGTATATTTATTGTTCAAATTATGATTGGAAAATTAGCCCACAAAAAAGCTGCATTCCTAAGCCTTCGCTTGCTTTCATAACTATTATGAATTATTATGCATTTACAATATGTTTGTAACATAAGGAGCAAGGCTAATGGCTACAGAACGTTTAACGGTTTCACTAGCACCAGAATTACGTAATTGGATTGAGCATACAATAGAATCTGGTGGATATTCAAGCGCCAGCGATTTTGTTGCTACTCTTATTCGCAATCATCGGCGTGGTGAAGAATTAGATCAACTCCTTTCTCAGGGGCTTGCAAGCGATGTGTCTGATATTTCAGATAAAAATTATTGGGATAATAAAAAGGCATCGCTTTTGAAAAATGCAAACACGTGAAAGAATATTCCTATCGCATACTAAAACAGGCTGAAACAGACCTTGATGCCCACGCAACCTATATTGCCCAAGATGATCTTGGCGCCGCAATAAAACTATATGATTTAGCAAAACAAACTTATGAAATGTTAAGCGAATTGCCAAACATCGGTATAATTCATCGCACCAATAAAACAGAACTAATGGGAATAAGATATATGCCCATAAAACAATTCTCGCATTATCTTGTTTTTTATAGATCTATCGATAATAGAGTAGATATAATTAGAGTATTACACGCCCGAACAGATAGGGATAATTGGCTTTAGGTTTGTATTCCTCGTGTTAGTAAGAAGAATGCAATCTAAACTATTATTCAGAAAGAATATTAGTTGTCCGAATATCTTTTATCAGTTGAATTGCATTTTTTTCTAAGTCTTCAATAAATTGTTTTCTGCTTTTGAATCTCCTTACATTTCTATCTCGTGTAATTATTGATATAGATTTAGGTGTTTCTTTTTGATT
>Ga0256834_1001480_pt1 | contig 15845 bp, 17 predicted proteins | sample 4281140metaG_FD_190536 | JGI IMG/M metagenome (GOLD analysis project Ga0256834, IMG submission 190536) | Hydrothermal vent microbial communities from East Pacific Rise, Pacific Ocean - 4281-140 | ecosystem: Environmental > Aquatic > Marine > Hydrothermal vents | place: Pacific Ocean: East...
GCTGGTGAGCACCGTGAGGCCATACTTGACGAAATGCCAGAGACTAAAGATAACTTGTTGGTAGTAAAGAAGATCTTAAATAATTAGATATGACAAGTATTGAATTAAAGACATTAAGTATAAAAAAAGCACACGATGCACTTAAGGCAGGAGAGTATACTGTGCGTGAGCTTGTAGATGCTTATCTGGCAGAGGTAGAGAGTAGTAATGGTGACATTAACGCTTTTTTACACTTATTTACAGATATTGATGAGAGGGTTGAGTTGGCACAGCAGATGTTTACTGATGGCACAGCAACAGAGCTTACCGGCATACCTATGGGCCTTAAGGCTATTATTGCCAAGAAAGGACAGGTGACCAACGCTTCAAGTAAAATCTTAGAAAATTATAAAGCCACATACTCGGCAACTGTTGTAGAGAGGCTCGAGGCAGTAGGAGTAATCTTTTTAGGGTCTACAAACACTGACGAGTTTGCCATGGGTGGTACTACAGAGAACTCAGCATTTGGAGTGACTAAGAACCCCACAGACACTAGTAGAGTAGCAGGAGGCAGCTCTGGAGGCTCTATAGCTGCTGTGGCAGCTAACATGTGCCTAGCTGCACTAGGTACAGACACTGGAGGCTCTATACGCGAGCCTGCGAGCTTCTGTGGAGTCCTAGGCTTTAAAGGTACTTATGGTGCAGTGAGCCGCTATGGGGCATACCCCATGGGCTCCTCTTTTGACCAAGTCTCTCCAACAGCTAAGTACGCGGCAGATGCCGAGCTGGTGCAGAGGGTTATGCGCGGCGCAGACGAGTACGACATGACCTGCCTACCGAGCAATACTTGGGAGAGTAAGGTAAACAAAGATAAATACAACATAGCTATACCAAGTAGCTTAGTAGACGGTTCTAGTGATGAGGTTAAAGAAGTGTTTAATAAATTTGTCCAGGAGCTAAAAGAGGCTGGGCACACTATTGAAGAGGTGGAGATTCCTATACTAGACACTGTGCTGGCTATATATTATGTGTTGATATTTGCAGAAGTGTCTTCAAACACGGCCAGGTATGACGGTATGAGATACGGGCTTAAGGCAGAGGGCTCTGACCTGTGGGATGAGTATAAGAAGACACGTGGCAAAGGCTTCGGTGACGAGGTGAAGCGTCGCATAATGCTAGGTACGTACGTACTCTCTGCTGGCTATGCAGGCAAGTATTATGAGAAGGCACTTGACCTAAGAGAGCAACTAAAGGTAGAACTTAAAGAGATGTTTAAGCAATATGATTTTATACTTACTCCTACTGCCCCTGTAGTAGCACCCAAGATTGGTGTTATGGCAGGTGACCCACTTACTGAGTACTTGATGGACATATTTACCGTTACTGCAAATACTGCCGGTATACCAGCCATATCTATGCCAACAGGCAATACACCGGGCGGGCTACCCGTTGGTGCACAACTTATGGCCGCTTGGGAGAATGACGATGCATTGCTAGATATAGCTAAGAAATTAGGCAAATAATATGACAGAAATAAAAGACAACAAGATAATAGGCAAAACGACCGGTAAGGAGTATTTTGTAACAATAGGGCTAGAGATACATGCCGAGATGAACACCGAGACCAAAATGTTTTGCAGATGTAAAAATGACCCGTTTAATAGCCAGCCGAATACTCACATATGCCCAGTATGTACAGGACAACCAGGTGCATTACCGTATGTTAATAAGCAAGCGTGTAAAAATGTTATGACGGTTGGAGTTGCCTTAGGTAGCGACCTGGCCGACTTTTCAGAATTTGACCGTAAAAATTACTTCTACCCTGATATACCTAAGGCCTATCAAATATCACAGTACCAGTACCCGTTAGTTTCCAATGGTGAGCTCTCTGGCGTAGGGATAGAGCGCATACATATGGAGGAGGACACGGCAACTTCTACGCACAAGGCTAGTTACTCACTAGTAGATTATAACCGCTCTAGTGTACCGCTTATGGAGCTGGTAACTATGCCTGTTATACATGATGCCGGCACTGCAATGAAATTTGCAAAAGAGTTACAACTATTACTACGTACACTTGGTGTGTCTGGCGCAAGCCTTGAAAAAGGTGAGATGCGCATAGAGGCTAATATATCAATATCTACCAATGGCTACTTTGATGGAGACTTTAGTAAGTTAGGGACTAAGACAGAGGTTAAGAATCTTAACTCATTTAAAATAGTGGGTCAGGCAATAGATTTCGAGGTTGCGAGACATCTAGCAATACTTGAAGGTGAGACAGAGGGCCAGATAGTACAAGAGACGAGAGGTTGGGACGAAAACAAGCAAGCAACATTTAGCCAGCGTACTAAAGAGAGCGCAGACGATTACCGCTACTTCCCAGACCCAGATATACCTAAGTACAAGTTCTCAGATTTGCCAGAATTCTCTAAAGACGAGTTAGCTAAAGACTTGCCAGAGTTGCCGTGGGATAAGAGAGAAAGGTACGGTAACCAATACGGTATAAAGAGTGAGGATATTGAGTTTTACTTACAAAACCCTACATTTGGAGATATATTTGACAGTGCTTCTGCTGAGTTAAATAGTACCGACGAATATAAGAAATTGTCTAACTATATATCCTCAGATATGGCGGGCCTAGAGAAGGGCGGCGAGGCTGGCACTTTGGATAATATGAAAGGCAAGGAGGTGGCAGAGATGGTAAAGATGATAGTAGCCTCAGAGCTCTCAAGTAGAGGTGCAAAAGACATGCTACTAGAGATGTATAAAAATGGAGGTACAGCCGGCAACATAGCAGAGAGCAAGGGTCTCATACAAAAGTCTGACCCAGAAGAGCTTAAAAAGACTATCCTAGAGATAGTAGAAGCAAATAAAGCTCAGGCAGACGCATACAAGGCTGGTGAGGAGAAGCTTCTGCAGTATTTTGTAGGGCAGGGTATGAAGGCTACGCAAGGTAGTGCCAACCCAGGTGTACTTGCACAGATCTTTAAAGAGGTGTTGAAAAGTTAGTGAAATAGTATACAATCTTTAGCACTTGCCCATATCGGCAAGTACCAGAATTCGTTTAGAATTATCCGCCCTTAGCTCAGCTGGTAGAGCGTCCGACTCTTAATCGGCAGGTCGTAGGTTCAAATCCTACAGGGCGGACTTGAAGTATAAAGTCGTGATGCATCGCATTACGACTTTTGTGATTGGGGGTGTTGACTATATGCCTTATGTATGTTTTAGTTATTTTGCCTTAAAGGAGGAGGCAATCATGTACAGAAAAATACCTGCTCTAGTTAATTCAGTAGCTGAGCGCGCTAAAATCGCAACCACTCCATTTGTGAAGTCGTTGTTCGGTAAGATATTCTTGTCCATTGTTCTTATAGGGCCAGTTACATTTCTGCCGACAGTATGGGCAGCGTGGACTGACCCAAACATAGATGTACTACGTACACCTACTTGGTTATTGATGATATTTGTAAATATGTCATCACTGCTATCAGTTATCCACCATGGAGAGTGGCGGATGCGTCTTGTGATTGCAGTTTGGATATTGGTTATATTTGCAGTTTGGCTCGCTATAGTTGTTCGCTAACATACAACCCACCGAGGAGAAAACTCTCTTCCGTGGGTTTTCTTTTATTTTTTATGTTAATATACAAAAATCATGACAGAGACTAAAGACGCATTTGGTAATGAGTTAGCAAACGGAGACACGGTAGTCCTTGTTAAACAATTAAAGGTAAAGGGCACTAAGGTTGCTCTAAAGAAGGGTACAGTTGTAAAAAATATTCGTTTATCAAATAATCCAAAAGAGATTAACTGTAACGCGCCTAAAGTTAAAGGCCTTGTACTGTTAACAGAATTTGTAAAGAAGAAATAGTTTTAACTAAACTATTGTACCTATCTTACCAGCGTTAACTTGTGCCTGCTGTATGTAGTCATACATGTCGGCCTCTTTTGTTATTATGCCACCTGTTGATATTAGTAGTATGTGGTCTGGGGCCATAAGCTCAAGCAAATGCCTGTCGTGCGATATTAATATAATTGTACCTTGGTAATCTTTTAGCATTTTCTCAAGCGCCTCAGCAGCCTCCATATCAAGGTGGTTTGTAGGCTCATCAAGCAATAGCACATTTACTGATTGTAATGTAAAAAGTGCAAACAAAATACGTGCACGCCCACCCGGGGAGAAGAATTGTAGCTCTTTCTTAAGTTCGTGTTCTTTAAAGCCATACTTACGAGCGATGTTGTATATGTCATAGGTCTCTGCATGTGTACTCTCATGTAAAAATTCTAAAAGAGTTTTGTCTCTTGGCAGACTCTCGTGCTCTTGAGTAAAGTTTGCTATCTTCACAGCACTGCCACGAGTTACTGACCCTGTAATAGGAGTAATCTTGCCCAAAATGGTCTTTAGTAATGTAGACTTGCCTGAACCGTTATCACCCAGTATAACTAGCCTATCACCCATGGCAATGTGCAAGGTAAGCGGAGTGAGCTGTATACCGCAGGCATACCCAGCGACAAGTTCTTGTAGAGATATATCTTTTACACCTCCTGATGTCTCAGAATTAATATCAATACTTAGTCCATAACGTTCCACCGGCTGCTCCACATCCTCCATGTGGTCAAGTCTTTTCTTGTATGCTTGTATCAATTTGCCTGTGCCCTTTGTCCTGTCACGGAAGTATCCGCGTGATTGTTTGTCGTTATCTTTTGGGGTAAAGTTATTACCTTGCTCGGCACGGTCTACCGACTTTCTTACTAGGTTTTTTGCCTTCTTCACGTCACTTTTGTGCTCTTGGTGGGCCTTGCCTTGGCGCACTTGCTCTTTCTTGAGTCTATCAAGGTAGTCTGTATATGTACCATGTGTGATAGTGAGCTTTTTTGACTCCCAATTAAGCTCAAATATAGTACGGACAATGGTATCAAGGAAGTGTCTATCATGAGATATTATGACACACGCAGTATCAGTCTCTTCTAAGAAGTTTTCAAGCCAAAGAAGTGCCGTTAGGTCTAGGTTATTTGTAGGCTCGTCTAACAGTAGTATGTCAGGCTGTATAAGTAGGGCCGCTGTTAAAAACACTTTTGTCTTTTGCCCGGCACTCAGCTGCTGCAAGGGTGTATCAAGCTCAATGTTTGATATGCCAAACCCTTCTAGTACTTCTTTAATCGTGTGAGGTTGTATTGCGTATTGCTCACCGCGGCTAGAGCTGGCTACCGAGTGTATGTACGTAGATATAGTCTCTGTATTATTTACTACAGTATCTTGTGGTACGTAGCCTATAATCATACCTTTAGGTATGTGCAGGGTGCCACTGTCCTGTGTCTCTACGCCTGCTAGTATCTTTAGTAAGGTCGATTTACCGCTGCCATTGTAGCCTACAAGGCCTATCTTTTCTCCTGGGGAGATAGAAAAAGTTACAGAGTCAAAGACCAAGGTTGAATCGTACTCTTTAAAAAGATTTGTAGCGGTTATTTGCATAAGTACTTATTTGTGCCGGGGACGGGACTTGAACCCGTACGCATTGCTGCAAGAGCGTTTAAGGCTCTCATGTCTACCAATTTCATCACCCCGGCATTTAAATGAACAATTGAGGCCCGGAGGGGATTCGAACCCCTGCATACTGGTTTTGCAAACCGGCGTGTTAACCGCTTCACCACCGAGCCTTAGTTACAGACTAATCTGTGCAAGAGATTATAGCAAGTATAAGGAATTACTCAATCTCTCTACTAGCCTTATATACTAGTGAATGTGCTATTATTTAAGACGTTAGACACTTAGTTATTATGTATACGATACTATCCCCAAGTAAGACACAAGACTTCTCCAGAGAAATGTCTACACTGCCTAAGTGTGCTTTTGTAGCACCAGAGTGGAATAAGCAAACAAAGCAACTCGTAGCCATAATGAAAGGGTATACCCCAAGCGATTTTACAAATATGATGAAAGTGTCGCCACGCCTTGCAAGGCTTACACATCAGTGTTTTCAAGCTTGGGATGGTGATTATGGTACTAAGAGTATACATATGCCCGCCATAGCAGCTTTCTTAGGTGATGTATATAAAGGATTTAATCTTGGCGAGTGGAGCATCAAGGATTATAAATATGCACAAGAGCATCTTGGTATAGTCTCTGGACTATATGGCTTAATTGCACCGTTAAATAATATACAGCCATATAGGCTAGAGATGGGTACCCGCGCTAACTTTACTATTGATAATGTAGATTATAAAAATCTATACACTTTCTGGCAAGATATATTGACTAATAAAATGGTAGAAATATTAAATAGAGAAAAGATACTGGTTAACTTGGCGTCAGTAGAGTATTCAAAAGTATTTAACCGTAAAGATATATCTATAAAAACTAATGCTAAAATTATAGATATAGATTTTAAAATCAATAAAAATGGTATAACTAAAGTAATAGCCATATATGCCAAACGAGCAAGAGGTTTAATGGCTAATTGGATTATAGAAAATAAAATAGACAATCAAAAAGATTTAAAAAAATTCGCAGCCGATGGTTGGGAGTTTATAGAGTACTCAGAGCCAGACGCCTTGGGTAATGTAAAGATGCTCTTTATTAAGAGTCTTTAGCAGTATCTGCGTCGTCCTCTTTAATCTCGATGCTTATCTCATCTATTTTTTGTCTATGTTTTTCACCATAGTCAATCTGAAAGTCAAAGAATGGTATCCTGCGCATGTTAGTGTGCTTCTTTACGTATTGCTTAAAGTCTTTTCTTTTGCGTTTGGCAAAGTCCAAAGCCCCTTCCTCCATGTCGGTAGGCATTACAGTGAAGTATATCGTAGACTCTGAGAAGTTGGGTGCCAAGTCAGCTCTAGTAATCGTCATTAATGACTGCCTGTTACTCTCAATACGAAAAAACTCTGCAGCTAAGTGCATTAAGTTCTCCGCGACCCTTGGCCGGCGTCCGCCTTTATCATATTTATTATCCATAGTTACACCATGTTAGTATATAAATGTGAAAGAGACAAGTAAATTTGAGAAGGTATGGGTATCATTATTTGTCATTGCAGCTTTTTTTACTGTAGTAAGCCTTAACCATATTAGCTTATCGCTAATTGTTGCGAACTATACAGGCGCTAAACAACTAACGTCAGACGTGGTCACAAGAGAAGAATACGATAGTCATGTACAAAAGATTGAGCCCCCAACACTTGTATCAAGTCCTGTACACGCGACTTTTAAAATAGCTGGAGACTTTATGTTTGCAAGAGGTGTGCATAAGAAGTTTAATGATAATAAATTGGCAAGTCTTGAGAAGCTTGGGACAGATTTCTTCTCAGGAGTAGACGCTGCTGTGGTTAATCTAGAAGGTGCCATAAGCACAGAGTATAATCCAGCAATGGCGCGGTATGGTAGCTACACCTTCGTATTTCCTCGTGGAGTTATAGATGTACTCAAGGCTTACGGTATAAATACCGTAAGCCTTGCCAATAACCACTCTCTTAATAATCATTGGCAAGGTTATAGAGATACGGTATATATGCTTAGAGAGAACAACATACAGGCATTTGGTGGCCCTACTGGCCAATACACTACTAATGTGGCACTAATTGATACTGATGGATTTAATCTGATTTTCATCGGCGTCCATACGCTTTATCAGACTCCAGATATCACCGCCTTGATAGAGGAGTATGCAGGTGATCCAACTAACAGGATAATAATAATGCCTCATTGGGGTGTGGAGTACTCGTTTATACATAGCGATAGGCAAGAGCAGCTAGCACATGCATGGGTAGATGCAGGTGCGGACTTGATAGTGGGTGCACACCCGCATGTGATACAAGACGCTGATGTATACAACGGCGTACCAATAATCTATTCTCTAGGCAACTTCCTCTTTGACCAGACAGAGGCCACTACTAAGGAGCTTGGTGTACAAGACGGTATAGTCATAAGAGGGGAGTTCAATAAAGATACGCTGCTGCTTACACTAGTTCCTATAAAGATTGATGGTTATCAGCCGACTGTTGTTACTGATAAGGCTGATAAGACAAGCATGTTACAGGTAATCTACACAGAGTGGGCAGATTACCTTACGAAAGATTCTGATATAGATACGTTTCGTTTCATAAGTGAGTAGCTCAAATTAGCCTTGTAATTAAGTGTAAAAGGTATATTATGAAATATGGACATAGGCGCATTACTAGTTAAGAAAATTTTATGACTTACAAAAGATTAATTACAAAAGTATTTATAATCACAGTGCTATTAATGCCGATTACAGCAGGTGCTGTATCTATGGCAGACTTACAGGCAAGAATACAATCATTATTATCTGTAGTGGCATCTTTACAACAGCAACTTGCATGGCAGAATACAGTAACGACACCATCTACTACATATCCTGTCACAATACCAAACGGTACAAGACCATGGTGGTGTGGTACTTATGCTGACTTATCATTCGGCTCTTACTCTAATAGGGTGGTGGCCTTGCATAAGGCAATGGGTGTAGGAGTGCTCGGAGTGAGCCCGACTGGTTATTATGGGTCACTTACAAGTAGTGCATGGAGTAGGTGGTGTGGGCAGACGAGTCCAGCTCCTTTACCAGACCCAGCATATGACCCAGCTGCAGACTATAGCTGTAAGGCATGGTATGACGGCTGCAATAGCTGCTCCAGGTCTTACAGTGGTGCACCAAGTATATGTACTGCGCGTGCCTGTGTGTGGAAGGCGCCTGCATACTGTACTGAGCGTTTTGGGTCAACAAGTAACAGGCCACCAACCGTCTCTAGTTTGTCTGGTCCATCAGTAATGACTGTTAACCAAGTTGGTACATGGAGGGTAAATGCTAGCGACCCTGAAAATGGGCAACTCACATACTCTATATCATGGGGAGATGAGTACGGATATAGGTATGATGCAAATACAGCACCATCTGCAGTAAGGGCCTTTCAACAGTCAACAACCTTTACTCATAGTTATGCCAGTGCAGGCACGTACACGGTCTCTATAACTGTGCGAGATGTGCAAGGCCTTGAAGCGAGGACTACTACTACAGTGCGCGTAGACAATAACAATACTATTTGTACTCTTGAGTACGCTCCGGTATGCGGACAGCCACAATTCTATTGTCCTGCCGGTGCATATTGTCCTCAGGTAATGCCAGCGCAGAAGACTTACAGCAATATATGTCAACTTAATGCCGAGAATGCAACACTAGTAAGTTACGGTGCATGTAATCAATCTGGACTCCATGTATGCCAAGCGGATGCATACTGTATGTGTGACAGTGCGGGTAGGATGGTACTTTGCCAGTAGGCAACTACTCCATCACTAGTTCGATACACTTTATAGTATCTCCTTTTACAATTTCTATTTCTGTTTTTATCTGAGTGCCGAACTCTTGGTCTGTGTTTACATTGTCTACTGCAGTTTTTCCACTCTGTACTGTAACTATATGTCCGTCACCCTTGTTTTGATTATCATGTGTATATATTTGCACTTTATTACCAGTGCGTATTTGACCACTGAGTACACGCCCACCGACTGTCTGTATAGTGTACCCTCCTTGTCGGCACTCACTAAAGTGTGCAAGCACCTTGGCCTCACCTACGACTCTTTCAACCTCTATCTTAGGTCTGTGTTCTGTTATGTGCGCCTCTAGCCATTGCAGTAGCTCGTATATTATATTGAAATCCTTAACAAGTATGCCGTGCTGGCGTGCTACCTCGGTAGCAGTGGCATCAATCTTGGTATTAAAGGCTAATACAACTGAACCAGTTTTTGATAGAGCCATCTTAAGGTCTGCCTCTCCTATGGTTCCTATACCTCTCTCAAGTACTCGTATAGATACCCGGTCACTCTCTAGCTTTTTAAGTTCGCACTCTATGGCCTCTAACGAGCCACAAGTGTCTGCCTTTAATATCAGTGGCATTACAAATTTATCACCATCTACTATTGTATCAGGTCTATTGTCAGATATGGCTTTATAGGTTGATCTTGTGAGGGTTGCGTCTTTTTTATTATCATACGCAGTAAATGCCGCGCCGACCTCAGGTAGCTCATCAAAGCCCACTAATGATACTGGTGAGGAGAAGGTGGCCTCTGTGATTGTCTTACCAGAGAAGCTCTCTAGTATACGCACAGGTGCGATAGCACCACCAGCTACCACTTGTTGTCCACTCTTTAGTGTACCGTTTTTTATGATTAAGGTGGCAGCTATCCCTCGCTTGTTGTCTCTATGGCTCTCTATGACAACTCCTGTGGCCCGTTTGCTTGAGTCTGCTGTCAGCTCCTCCATCTCGGCTATTAGTAACATGGTGTCTAGTAAGTCTTCTATGCCTTCACCTGTCTTGGCTGAGATTGCCACCCAAGGTATGTCTCCACCCATGCCCTCTATGTATATCTCATGTTCTACAAGTGTATTTTTAGTGCGTTGTATATCGGCGGCAGGGAGGTCTATCTTATTAATAGCCACTATGTAAGGTATGCCAGCACTTTTTATAGAGGCTAAGGCCTCTAACGTTTGAGTTTTCACTCCATCCTCTGCAGAGACTACTAGTACTGCTATGTCGGCAACACCTGCTCCTCTTGCGCGCATAGCACTAAAGGCGGCGTGCCCTGGTGTATCTATGAAAGTTATCTTCTTGTTGGAGTCCTCATGTTTGTGCTCTATCTCATAGGCGCTTATGTGTTGAGTTATGCCGCCGGCTTCACCTGCTACGATATTACTTTTACGTATGTAGTCTAGTAGGGCAGACTTACCGTGGTCTACATGGCCCATTATCACTATTACAGGCGGCCGTATAGTGCTTTTTGTATCGGTTGTAGTCTTCATAAGAGTGAGCCATTATGGGCGTTAAGATACCATAAATGAGCTCTTTAGTCTATGAGCTGCAAGTCTCCAAATAGTAAAAACACCCGATTATTTAAATCGGGTGTTTTGTACTGTTAACCTTGGGTATAGTTATTGACCCTCGGCTTCTGTGCTTTCCTCCGCTACTACACTGGCTGGTGTTACCTCTGCTACTGGCTTGCTAAGACCTTTTGCTAAGCGTATGGCCTCCTTCATGACCTTATTAGCGTCACGTATAGAGCTCGCGGCATCTTTTATAAGTGCTCGTAGACCCTTTAACTCCTCTCTAGGTGTGTCACTTGCAAGTATAGCTCGTACGGCCTCTTTAACTTCTTTAACCTTGGCTTTGGCAATGTCCTTTTGTGCACCAGATGCATCAAGTGCTGCCTGAGCAGCTGATATGTCTGTACCATTTGCTGCCTTTTTATCTAGGTAAGTCTGTATCCTGTCAGTTAGCTGGTTAAAGCGTGCTAGAGCTGCGTCTAGGCGCTTCTCTATGTGCAGTAGGCGCTCTTTAAGTCTGTCTGTAGCTTTCTTTTTAAACTCATTTCGTAAATCTTTATTCTCTGCACGGAAGAGTTCTCTCTTTTCTTTAGCCTCTCCCTTCAATTCCTCTCGTTTTGCCTTGGCTTCCTCCTTTAGAGCATCACGATCTTCGTCTGTATCTGCATTTTTGAATCGCTCTTTCATCTCTGCACGCTCTGCTTTAGCGCCAGCACGTAGCTCCTTGCGCTCTGCAGTGCCAAGAGCCTTCCTCTCCTCACGTACTTCCTTAGCGTCCTCTCTTGTCTCTTTATATTGCTGTCGCAGGTGGTTACCTTCTGCCTTTAACTCTTTAACCCACGCGTTACGCTCAGCACGTACCTCACTAATAGTCGGCTGCTGTGCAGATGCAGAACCTGGTACAGAGCCCAAGGCTATTACTGCTCCTAGAGCCACTGTTGCATATGTTTTAGTTTTCATATTTATTTTATAAACTTAATAATTGATAATTTTGATACTATTTGAGTATTACTTATAATTATATACTCGTATCTACTATTATAGACGATTATCAGAGTTTTTTCTTACATCTGTTGTTAATAACTCTCGTCAAGTTCTAGTATCTCTTGCTCAAGTTCTGTTAGCTCTTTGGTCTGTGCATCGTAGTCAGACTCTATTTGTAGCATCAGACGCTTAAAGTATGGGGCTAAGCTCTGGTTAGTTATAGAGCGTATATGCACAGACTTGTCTGCTAATTTTGCCCTTATGCGTGCCGCCCTCTGTGGTGTAGTGACCTCTAGCTTAGCTAGCACTAGCTCTGCACTGGCCTGATGCTTGGCTACACGCTTATTTATCATTGCTATGCGTACCTCATCTAGTTTGCCCAGCTCTTGTAGGCGCTGAGTCTCTTTCTCTCTGCGCTCTGTTAAGCGCTCTGCTAGCTCTGCGCGGGCAACGTCAGAGAAGAGTACACGTTCGTGCAAGTTCTCAACGACTATCTTAACCTTATATAGTTTATCTCCAGGTAGGGAGCTTGTAGAGGCATATACTGCACCCGCACCAGAGGTAAAGAATAGGGCCAGCATGAGTGTTACAGACGCCAGCTTATGTTGCCACATTATGTGCAGTGAAAGGGGAGAGCGTAAGCCACGTGTTGGTACTCTCACAGGCTTCAGTGCGGCGTACTCTTTAATAGAGTTACGCATTTGCTCCTTCTCACTAAGGCTCATGCTGTGGGCACTCCGTAGTTGTTTTAATTGTGTTTCTAATTTTTTCATAATATTTATGCTATTTGTATGTCGTGACCACTATCACGCAAAACTTGTTCCAGCTTCTTAAGCGCGCGGTTTACCCTTACAGAGACTACATTTTGTGACTCTTGTAATATATGTGCCACCTCCTTAATCTTTAGGCCATCTATATACCTAAGTAGCAGTACTTGCTTATGGTTGTCCTTGAGTTTACCTAGTGCGCTATGCAAGGCGATGGCCTCTAGCTCGGCACTCACTCTGTCTATCTCTGTGTTGAGTGAGCCAGCGTTGAGCTCGTTAAATGTACCTTCGCTCACACCCTCTTGCTCTAGCAAGCCATCTAGTGAGAGCTGCTTCTTCTTACGGTATTCGTCTATTATAAGGTTATTAAGGTATTTATATAGTAAAGCCCTCCAGTTTTTAATCTTTTGGCCTTTTTGTGCTGTATCCCAAGCTTTCATAAATGTGTCTTGTACTAACTCAAGGACACGCTCACGGTGAGACAGTCGAAACATACAATGCCTAAATAGGGCATCGGCATAGTCATCATATGCTTTGTTAAACTCGTCTTCAACCGTCATAACTTTACGTTGTATACCTTGAGTATACCATTGTAGACGATGAAGTCCGGTATTTCTTACACAATTCGACTTTACAGCTCTAACTCCTCTCTCATGTGTCTATGCACCTCTCGCTCCAAGTCGTAGTGCTCATCTGCAGAGTCGTCTATTATCGTTTCTGCCTTGTCTCCGTCAGTAGCATCTTCTAGTTTATTGTGTAGATTTTCAATATATGCCATGTAGTTTATCATTGATAGTCTTAATTTGTTATCACAGACAAGTAAGGCTTTGGCTATATTAGAATTTAGAGATTTAAATGCGTCTTCGCTAGTATAGCTATTGCCAATTTTGCTTATCTCAGCATATAACTCCATTTTAATTATGTGTATAGAGTTCCTGCGCTCTAATTTATGCTGAAAGTATTGATTTATAAAAGACACTATGCCACCGCCTATAGCACCGGCCAATCCACTGCTTAGTAGTATGATTAATGTCTCTTTAGTTAACATGGTTATATAATAGGTTATTAATGCTTGGATAATTACCAAGCTTATGAGTTTGAAACAATTGCTTACGCGCCATGTCTAGTGGATATGCATATATAAATGACAACCTCAGCATATACCACAGAGTATATCATAAGCTAAGGCGGGATTATAATTAGTATTAATCATATTTTACACTATACTTAATACATATGACAGGAAGTAAAACAATAGAGGTAGAGATGCGCGGGCCGTTATCATCATCACAATTATCTATATTAGTATCCCACCTTAAGACCAATGGTGAGTTTGTTGAGCGTAAAGAACGAGTCTTAATAGACTATAGTACCCTCTTACCTGAGCAAGATCTCAAGAATAGAAAAGTCGATATAAGATTGCGTAATACCAATAAAGTATCTGAAATTATAATTAAAACTGGCAATTGGGGCGGTAGTGATGTACGCCGTGAGTATAGTATCAAATCAGATGCACCATTTGATACTATGGTGCAAGCATATATGCTCTTAGGGTATACCAAAGGAGTTTTATGCATAAGGAATATAGATGTATACAATTATGCAGGCATAGAGATAGCAGTAGTAGAGGTACCAGACCATTCATATTTCTTTGAAGCTGAGATAGAGACCGATGACGAAGACAATGTTGAAGAAGCACAAGCCAAGTTAAAGAAAGTATTGACCGCGCTAGATTTAAGAGCTCATTCTGACTCCGAATACTTCGATTATATAGAACAACTAAATAAAGAGGCTAACATTATCTTTGATACAGCTAAAGAATCCGAAACATATTTTGCAGATAATTATGGTATATAATGGGAACGTTCTTTTTTAGCTAGATAATCTTTGATTAATTTTGCGTCTTCTTTATCTTTATCTCTGTCCCAAGAACTAGTTTTTACTTCTAGTAAATTTGATAGGCTAACAAAACATATACCATCTATCTCTTCTATCCTGTTTTGGTGATTACGGAAGAAATCAATATCTCCTCCTCCATAAATATACTTATACAACGAGGCCCCATCGTGGTTTCCTAGTGATTCAACTTTAACGCCACCTAGGGTTCCTATTTTACTTTTATATTCCCACGCAGGACTCTTTTTAAAATCTTCAAAAAGTTCTTCTGTTACGATTATATCTAGGTCTTCAGCCTTGCGAATACCTTTGATATCTAGGATTGCACTACCCATAACGACAAATTCGTTTTTAGGCAACTCTAGTGCTCTTATTTTTTCTAAGATACTCATAATATAAATATCATTTTGCTGGATGGCACAGTCTAGACCCGTATATGGCCAGGTCCATAAGAGTATTCTAGCACATTCTCATATACCGATTTGATGTGTCTCGGTAGGTTTTACTTCTTTTCATACCTTGAAATGATCTTATCCAATTCAATAGAAAAACTAATGTGGTAATTCAACAACTCATACAGACGCACATAGCTGTTAATTACGTTACTTTCTTTGTATTCTGGATTGCCTTTATGCTTGTCAAGCATTGATTTGATTAAATCTAGTGTACCGGTTTTTAAATCACTGAGAATAGATTTTTTTGGATAATGTGTTTCAGTATACTTGAGATATCTTTCTAAAAGTACTGACAATTCAGGGAAATATGATAAATCTACTTGGAAAAGAACGGTTCGGACTATGTTCTTTAAGTTATCTAGTCTTTGAAAATACACATCCACCTTTGTCTCATTAAAGCCATCAAACATGTATAAACTTGAAGAAGAAAATTCTGACAAGTTTGAAAATGGAAATCCTGCTTGAATACCAAGATCTCTTTGTTCTTTGTAGTCAGCGTATTTATACGCCAGGTTAAATGCTGCACTATTATATTCTTCTATGTAAATATGCAGGATATGCGTTAAGCGTCTTAATTCTTTTCGAGCAACATGTCTACTTTCATATTCCTTACTCTTACGTAAAAGGATTTCAAGTAATACTATTGTAATAATAATTCCAATAGTTTCTGTTAAAGTGCCGCGAATATAATCTTCAAGCGTACCCCCTATGTAATAATCAGCAATCAATAATACGGCAACAAAGATAAGAAGTGTGATTATTAAATTTCGTATTGTAATCTTATTTTTCATAACCCCCACTTATTATAGTATTCATAATCCTCACGGTCACTTGAATTGTCACTGTGTTGCTGCCAGACTAGGATTCGAACCTAGATGGGCGGTACCAGAAACCGCAATCCTACCATTAGATGATCTGGCAATATTGTATTTATAGTGCAC
>Ga0256834_1001481_pt1 | contig 15844 bp, 18 predicted proteins | sample 4281140metaG_FD_190536 | JGI IMG/M metagenome (GOLD analysis project Ga0256834, IMG submission 190536) | Hydrothermal vent microbial communities from East Pacific Rise, Pacific Ocean - 4281-140 | ecosystem: Environmental > Aquatic > Marine > Hydrothermal vents | place: Pacific Ocean: East...
AAAACGTAATGGTTTGGATATTGGCTCGCTTAACGTGCTTGAGGATTATCAAAAACAACGCCGCCCTGATGTTGCAATGATGGCTCTAGCAACCGAGGGGTTAAACCGCTTGTTTTCTAATGATATTGCGCCAATTCGGGCGCTTAGGGATATTGGGCTTGGAGTGGTTGATAGAATGCCATTTGTTAAAAAGCTTGCAATTAGGCATGCCGCAGGGGTGGGTAATGTGCCACGCTTGATGAGGGGACAGAGCATATAGGGCTAGTTATTTTTTTGAATGGTCCTTGAGATAATAATTTGATGTCATTGCAAAAAGTGTTAGTTTTTACCCCTTCATCTGACGCCTTTGCGCCACCTTCTCCCGCAAGGGGAGAGGGAATAGGTGGAGTTTGGCTTTAGAGTGATAATGAGTGATGAAAATAATAAGAGAAGAAAATGCCAAATATCTATATTGATGCCGATGCTTGCCCTGTCAAAAATGAAGTCTTAAAAGTAGCAAATCGGTATAAATTAAAAACTATATTAGTATCAAATGGTGGAATTCGCCCCTCAAGTGATCCGCTGGTAGAAATTGTCATTGTATCGCACGGCGCTGATGTGGCTGATGATTGGATTGAAGAGCAAATTACACAAAATGACATTGTGATTACTCAAGATATTTTGTTGGCAGATAGATGTTTGAAAAAACAGGCTTTTGTTATTGGGGTTGCTGGTAAAGAATTTATGCAATCTAATATTGGGCATGCGCTTAGCATGCGTGAGTTTAATCAGCATTTAAGAGAGACTGGTGAGGGTGGGAGTTTTAATAAGGCGTTTAGTGGTAAAGATCGTTCGCAATTTTTACAAACGCTAGATTTGATATGCCAGAAATCACTTAAAGCTTAAGTGTATCATATTCTTTGTCCTTTAACTCATGCGCTTCTTCAACGCATAATAATGCTATTCCATCGCTAATAGGAAAAACTAGGCGGGCGGCGGGCGAAATTAATTCTTGATTGTTACTATTATAAATAAGACGAGTTTTAGTCACTGGGCAAACCAGCATTTCTAGGGTTTTCTTATTAAAATCTATCATTATAAATCCAAATATTATGAGTCCGACCAGTTTGTTTGGTGTGTTTTATGCTAACAGTGCTATGTTAGTGGTGATATTAATGTTGTTGTTAGTATTATTTTGCTGATTGTTATGTATGGAGCAAGCTTTTTTGTGGTGGAGAGCAAAAAACATTCTCCAAAATGCAGGGTTTTGATGCTTTTTAGGTGATTATGCCAAAGAATGAGGTTTTTAATTAAACTTAAGTGAGATTTTGGTTGCATTATGCTTGTTGATTGGGCATATAGCGCCCGTTGATATATTTTCAACTGGAGTGCGGGCGTAGCTCAGGGGTAGAGCGAAACCTTGCCAAGGTTTAGGTCGTCAGTTCGAATCTGATCGCCCGCTCCAAATATCATGGCACAAATGAACATATTATTTATATCCGAGCTGACGGTCTTAATTTTACCGCTCCGCTATGATAGTTCGAATCTGATTGCTAGCTCCGCAAAGGAGGCATGTGATTTATAAGATATGATTTAACCCGCTAGATAATGATGCTTGGGGCTTCATCACGATGTTATTTTATACCATTGTTCTTTTAGTTTTTGTCACTATCTTTGGGGCTAAGGATATTAAGCAATAGCTTTCCCTCTAAAGCGCTTATTACGTTACGGGCATGGGCGCTGGCAACCTGGGGAAATACTTCCCGCTCTTGATTGGTGCGCTTGGCAATCATTGCTATGAGTGTTGCGTAATGATTATTTATTGCTTTTTTGAAATCTGGGAGGCGTGACAAGGCCTCATAAAATGCCGCATAATAACGAGCCATATCTATTTCCAATCCTAAGGTCATTCTATTTGGCAAAAAACTATAATAATCGGCTAGGGTTTTGCGAATATCCTTTAATGGGAGTTTGGCAATTTCATCAATCTCAAGATCACTAATAGGGTCAAGAAAAAACCCTGTAATGACTTCTTCATATATTTCAGCCTTTGAAGAAAAATGATGATAAAAAGCGCCTTTTGATAGATGAGCTTTTTTTAGGATTTGGTTTATTCCTGTGCCATCATATCCATGCTTTAAAAAAAGTGGGAGAGCAGATTTTGTAAGTTTGTTGCGAGTAGCTTTTGCTTCACTTGATGTTTTGGATTTTTTTTTGGTGATAATATTCATGTAAAATTCCAATAATTAGTGAGTCAGACCAGTTGGTTTGATAGCTTCAAATGGGTATGAGGTCAAATGGTTTGAGGTGATGTTCACGTTTTTCAGCTTAGATATTTATTGGGAGGCTGATAAAATAAGCTTTTTTGCCGTAACGTAACGTGCGGTTCGGCAGCATTGGCGAGTTTTGAAGCCAATTGAGTTGGAGATATGAATTGAGTTGGAAAGTGAAAATTTGGGGAGTGAGAATTGCGCTTTGTGGCTTAGGTGATTTAGATGGGGTGGTGTTAATCAATTAAATCTAGTTTAACTCCAATATCCGCTAAATCGTCCCAAAATTTTGCATAGGTTTTTGCAACACAATTTGGGTTATCAATTAGGATATTTTCTAATTTTAGTCCTGCTAGGGCAAAACTCATTGCGATTCTATGATCGTTATAAGTGTTTATTAAAACAGGTTGCTTTGGAGAAATAAGGTTTGGGTTGCCAAATATAATTAAATCATCGCCATCTTCTTTTGCTAGCCCTTTTGAAATTGCGTTTAGTCCTTTATTTAATGCGGCGATTCTATCGCATTCTTTTACTCTTAGATTTGCAATTCCTGTAAATCTTATTGTTTGACTATTAAAGGCTGCAAGCACTGCAAGGGTTGGAATTGCGTCTTGCATTTGCTCGCCATCAATTGTTGTGGGCATGTTTGGAAACGGTTTGATAAATTCTTGTGCCTTTGCATCGGGTTGATTTTTTATCCCCATTAGCGGGTATAATTCTAGCTCTGCACCCATTAGTGCTTTTATTGCCCAAAGATAAGTGCAAGAGGAAAAATCTGGTGCAATATTATAATTTATTGCTTTATAACCTGTTGCTTGCACTACCCATTTATTTGGCTCAACTTCATCAACTATTGCCCCAAATTCTCGCATGATAGCAAGGGTAAGGTCGATATATCCTCGCCCGCCTATTTTTTCTTTTGCGCCAAAAGAAATTGTAAACTCGTGACCTAACATTGGGGCGATGATTAAAAGTGCGCTTACATATTGGCTTGATAAAGAGGCATCAATTTCTATGCTTTTACCGCTTATTTTACCATTTGATTGAATTGTCACTGGTGGGCAGCCATTGGTAGCAAAACAATTAACACCGATGGAATTTAAGCTTTTTACTAATGGCTCAATTGGGCGCTTTCGCATGTCCTCATCGCCATCAATAATAGTTTTGCCATTCACTAAACCTGCCGCAGCGGTGAGAAAACGAGTTGCAGTGCCTGCATTGCCTAACAATAACACTTGGTTAGCCTCAAGCAGGGTGGCGGTGGCGTATATATTGATTATCGGCTGTTCTAATTTATCAATCTTTACGCCCATTAAGCGCAAAGCATTTGCCATAACTATTGTATCATCGCTTTTTAATGCACCAGATAAAATAGAATGACCATCGGCTAAACTCGCAATAAGTAAAGCTCGATTGGTGATTGATTTTGATCCAGGTAGGCGAATTTTGCCTTTAAGGAGGTGGGTTGGCGGAGTGATTGCCATTTTACCCAGCTTATTATTGTGCATTCTCGTTCCTATGCAGCATATCCAAATTATTTGCTTTTACTATGACGGGCTTTGGGGTGAAGAGTTGCCCCCAAAATATGATCGCTTCTACCAATCACATCGTTTGAAGACCCAATAATAAGTGGATCGGGGCCCGTTACAACATCAAAATCTTTATTAGGATAGGGGAGGTTTGATAAAAAATGCTGCATACAATTTATGCGGGCGCGTTTTTTATCATCAGATTTCACAATCGTCCAAGGAGCGTCTGCGGTATCGGTATAGAAAAACATTGATTCTTTGGCTTCGGTATAATCGTCCCATTTGCCCAAAGATTGGCGATCAATTGGAGAAAGTTTCCATTGCTTAAGGGGAGCGGTTTCTCGTGATTTGAATCTTCTCAATTGTTCTTCTTGAGTAACTGAAAACCAATATTTGAATAATCGAATGCCTGAGCGAACTAACATACGCTCTAAGTCTGGACATTCACGCATAAATTCTAAATATTCATTGGCATCACAAAACCCCATTACTCTTTCAACGCCTGCTCGATTATACCAAGAGCGATCAAATAATACGATTTCGCCGGCTGAGGGGAGGTGAGTTAGATAGCGTTGAAAATACCATTGAGTACGTTCTCGATCAGAGGGTTTTTCAAGTGCGATTACTGATGCACCACGTGGGTTAAGATGCTCCATAAAGCGTTTAATCGTGCCGCCCTTACCTGCGCCATCTCTGCCCTCAAATATGATGACAACTTTTTCGCCTGTTTCTTTCACCCATTCTTGAACTTTAAGTAATTCAACTTGTAATTGAGCTTTTTGCTTTTCATATTCTTTGCGTTTTAGTTTTGTTTTATAGGGATATTCACCTGTTTCAAATGCACGTCTGATTGCTTCTGGGTCATGTGAATGAGATAAACTAACTGCTGGCTGATCAATTATATTATCAGGTTCTGAATTTTGTACAGATTTTGTAGAGTTGTTAGTTTTGCTAATTATTTTTTTTGTTTTTGAAACAGTCTCTTGTGTCATTTTATTTCCCTTGATCGCCATTATTCTCATACTCGCATAAAAAAAGAATTTATGTAATGATTGAAATCAATTAATTATAGAATGTTGGAATGAGAATGAAAAAACAAGAAGAAAAAATTCTTTGGCAACCAAAAACTAGTAAAATTACAGCTATGGCAGTTTTTTCAAAAATGTGCGGATTTGAAAATGATTTTGATGGCTTGCAAGGATTTTCAATCAAAAAACCAAAAGAATTTTGGAGTTTGCTTTGGGATTTCTTAGAAATAAAAGGATTTAAGGGTGATGTGGTTTTTGAGCAAAAATTGCATTTAATAGATTCGAAATTTTTTCCAAATGCTAGATTAAATTATGCTGAGAATTTATTGCAAGGAAAAGATCAAGATATTGCACTAATTACTTATGATGAAATGGGCAATAAAGAAGAGATGAATTTTGCTCAGTTGCGCCAACAAATAGCGCAGGTGGCAGCGGCACTCAAGGCGAGTAAGATAAAAAAGGGTGATGTGGTTGCTGGAATTGTGCCAAATTGTAAAGAGGCGATTATTGCGCATTTGGCCGCTGCTTCTTTTGGTGCGATTTGGTCTTCTTGCTCGCCAGATTTTGGAATAGAGGCGATTGTGGATCGTTTGGGGCAGATTGGCACTAAGATATTATTTGCGCCTAATGGTTATTATTATAATGGCAAGCGGTTTGATTTGGGTGAAAAAATTACACGGGTGATTGAGCAAATTCCCTCAATAGAAAAAACACTGATATTTGATTTTGCTGATGGCAGTGAAATTTTATCTAATGGCGATGGAGTAGAAAAATTTGAAAATTGGATTAAGCCTTTTGTTGGAGAAAAATTTAATCCTGTGCTGTTGCCATTTGATCAGCCATTGGTGATTTTATTTTCATCTGGCACAACGGGAAAGCCAAAATGCCTTATTCATCGGGCAGGTGGATTATTGCTTAATCATAAAAAAGAGCAGAGATTACATGGTGATATTGGGGCGGGTGATAGATTATTATATTTCACTACTTGTGGCTGGATGATGTGGAATTGGCAACTTTCAGCTTTGGCGAGTGGAGCAAGCTTGATATTGTTTGATGGCTCGCCCTTTTATCCAGATCCAATGCGGTTATATCAAATTATTGAGCAAGAAAAAATTACACATTTTGGCACTTCTGCAAGATATATTGATGCTTGTTTGAAAGAGGGTCTAATGCCTAAAAACTCGTTAGATTTATCAAATTTACGTACAATATTTTCAACTGGTTCTCCTCTTACCCCGCCTAGTTTTGATTATGTTTATCAAAATATTGGCAATGTACATCTTGCTTCAATCTCGGGTGGCACTGATATTTGCGCCTGCTTTGTTGGTGGCTCACCTGTGAAGCCTGTTCAGCGTGGTCTAATTCAGGGGACAATGCTTGGGCTTGATGTTGATGTGTTTGATGAGAGTGGAAATTCTATTGTTGAAAAAGCAGGGGAATTGGTATGTAAAAATGTGCATCCATCTATGCCTTTGGCTTTTTATAATGATGAGGGAAATAAGCGATATAAGAAGGCTTATTTTTCTAAGTTTGATAATATCTGGGCGCAGGGTGATTGGGCAATAAAAAATAAGAATGGGAGCTATGTAATTTTAGGGCGTTCGGACGCTACATTAAATCCAGGTGGAGTAAGGATTGGTACAGCAGAAATATATCGGCAGGTGACAAAGATTGATGAAATTGTCGAATCGGTGGCGGTGGGTAAAGAGGTTGAGGGTGATGTTGAGGTTTGGTTATTTGTGAAATTAAAGCCTGATGTGATTTTAGACGAAAATTTGATAAAAAAAATAAAACAAGCGATTCGTGATGCTGCTTCACCGCGCCATGTTCCTAAAAATATTATTGCGGTTGTGGATATTCCAGTTACCCGTTCGGGAAAAATTTCTGAAATTGCGGTGCGTGATGTTTTACATGGACGCAAAGTGAAAAATATTGGGGCGCTGGCTAACCCAGAGGCGCTTGAATATTTCTTAATAAAAAACCCGACCTAAAAGCCGGGTTCTTAAAATTCTTATAAACAATAAAGCCTATTCGCTTTTTGTTTCTTCACTTGTGGCAGCTTCTGCGGCTTTTGCCTTTGCTTCAGCGTCTCTTTCAGCAGCTAGTGCAATTGCAGCCTCTTCACGCTCTTTTTCACGAGCAGCTTTTGCTTCTGAGGCTAATTTTCGCTCACCCTCTCGAATGCGCTTGGTGCGCACATTTGTTGCCTCAAAAATACGGGCAGATTTACCACGACGATCACGTAGATAATAAAGTTTCGCACGCCTCACTTTACCACGACGCAGAACTTCAATTTTATCAATGTTTGGTGAGTAGATTGGGAAAACCCTCTCAACACCTTCGCCATAAGAAATTTTTCTTACAACAAAGCTTTCCATTAGGCCTGCGCCTTGACGGGCAATTACAACGCCTTCATATGCTTGAAGACGCTCACGAGTTCCCTCACGCACTTTTACCCATACTTTAACAGTATCACCTGCTGAAAATTCTGGAATTTCTCTTTTTGCACTAAGTGCATCTGCATGCTCTTTATTGAGCTGTTCAATTATATTCATTTTATTAATCCATTTATTTTTTTCATAGGAGTGTTTACCAAAAAGCTAAAACTTAGCTGTTTTTTTCACCCGGTCTTGTTTGGACGGAATTATCGTCACGCCGCCTATAGACTAAGAATGATAAAGAGTCCAATTATTTTGTTAAAATTGATATAGAACAATGTTGTATTTTTATGCTATCTGCTAAAGGAGGGCCATGGATAGAGTAGATATGAGTTTAACAAGAAGAATAATTAATGAAATTGCTGCCGCCCTTGGTGTGTTGGCTATTGTCTTTTTGTCTTTTGCCTATCAGCCAGCCAATGCAGGAAATGCAGGGATTGGTGATGTTTATCTATCGGTTATAGGTGCGAATCAGCTTAGTTTTTGTGGGCAAGCGCCAAATAATGAGCATTCTTCTTCTTGGCGTTGTGATGCTTGCCGGCTCAGTGCAAGTATTATCACTCCTAAATCCTCTAGTATAATTACACTAACAATTGCTACTATAATGATTAGAGGTAGTTTTAGCCAGGTTAAGTTAGCGCCGAATCAAGTTAAAGATAATAAAGAATATGCGCGTGCACCACCATTAAAGATTTGAATATTTAATATATAGTTCAAACTTTTTTAATGGAGATCAAAATGATCAAAAATATTATGCGTATTGCTGGCGCTTTAACAGCTTTAACTCTTGTTGCTAGTCCTGTATTTGCCGATAGTCATGGTAAAAAAATGGAAATGAGCCATGGTGAAGATATTACAATAGGGGATATTGTGCTTAGTGGTTCTTATACTCGTGCAATGCCACCTTCAGCAAAATCTGGTGGTGGATTTGTTACAATCACAAACAATGGTTCTGAGTCAGACCGGTTGGTTTCAGTTTCATCAGATGCAGCAAATATGGTTCAGATACATGAAATGCTGATGGACGGTGATGTGATGAGAATGAGTGAGATGAAAGAGGGTATTGTCATTCCTGCTGGGGAAAGCGTTATGCTCAAACCGGGTGGTTTGCACATTATGTTTATGAAAGTAAAACAGCCTTTTGTTGAAGGTGAGATGGTGAAAGTTACTCTTACTTTTGAAAAAGCGGGAAATGTAGATATAATGTTACCTGTTGGTCCTATCGGCATGAAAATGAAGCAGTAGGATATTATTTGGCTTTTGTGTAATTTTGCACAAAATTATAAGCGGGGCGTAAAATTTGCGTCCCGCTTTTATTGTTTTATTTTTGACTATTTAGGTTTGTTATGCACAATAACATAAAACAGCGATATAGCTTAAATTTGGGCGAGGTGAAATTATGGCGAATGAAGAGGCTTGTTCGATTAGCTATGAGCGAAAATTTTTAGTGGTGCTTGATGATACTGCTGAATGTGATCGGGCGGTTACTTTTGCCGCTCATAGAGTGAAAAGAACAGGTGGTACGGTTGTTTTGCTAGCAATTATTGAACCAGATCAGTTTCAGCATTGGCTTGGAGTTGGTGAAGTGATGCGAATGGAGGCTTTGGCGGAGGCGGAGGCGTTGATTGAAAAGCGGCGTGATAGAATTGCAGCGATTGGGGATATTGAAGTTGAAAGCTTGGTGCGTGAGGGACAAAAAGCTAAGGAAGTTGAAAAATTGATTGAAGAAGATAAGGATATTGCTATCTTGGTGCTTGCATCTGGCACTTCTGCTGAGGGGCCAGGCCCATTGGTTTCGGCTTTTGCTTCAAGGGGAGCAAATGCCTTGCCAATTCCAGTGACAATTATTCCCGGTGGTTTAAGTGATGAAAAAATTGCAGCTTTATGTTAAATCACCTATATATGATTTTGATTATTTATAAAAACAGGCAATAAAGAAATATGTTTATTCAAACCCAAGCAACACCAAACCCTGCGACACTTAAGTTTTTACCTGGAACTGAGGTGATTAATGGTGAGCCACTAGATTTTCGTAATGAGGAAAGTGCGAAGAAATCTCCATTGGTAAGTGCGCTGTTTGAAATTGAGGGAATTAGTGGTGTGTTTTTAGGATCTGATTTTATTTCAGTAACAAAAGATGATGCCGATTGGGCTAGCGTTAAGCCAATGGTTTTGGGTGCGATTATGGATCACTTTATGTCTGGTCTGCCCGTGCTTGAGGGTGGCAGTGCTGATGATGTGGGCGAAGGTGAAGAAGAGTTTTTTGATAAAGAAGATAGCGAAACTGTTGAGGTGATTAAAGAATTACTTGCTTCACGGGTGCGTCCTGCGGTTGCAATGGACGGTGGAGATATTATTTTTAAGGGCTTTCGTGATGGTATAGTATATTTGAAAATGCAGGGGGCTTGTTCGGGTTGTCCCTCTTCAACTGCTACATTAAAAAACGGTATTGAAAACTTATTGCGGCATTTTGTGCCAGATGTTGAAGAAGTTCAGCAGATTTAACTTTATGAAAAATCCAATATTATTAGCGATTGATACTAGTGGAGCAAAATTGCAACTTGCCTTGTTAATTAATGATGAAATTGATGTTTATATTGAAGATATCGCTAGGGGTCATGCCGAGATAATTTTTGATCGTATTAAAATTCTTTTGGCTAAAAATAATATTACTTATAGTCAATTAACCCGCATTGCGGTAACTATTGGGCCGGGATCTTTTACTGGTTTACGGGTTGGAATTTCAGCGGCTCGATCTTTGGCTTTGGCGCTGAATATTGAAGTGGTTGGAATAAGCAATTTACTGGTCTTATCATTAGGTAAAACTATTAAAGATTTTGCAATAATGATTGATGCACGACGAGGTGAGGCTTATGTGCAGGAGTTTAAGGGTGCTAATGAGCCGGCGGGTGTTGTGCGAGTGCAGAATTTTGAGCAAGCAAAAGCTCAGCTAGAGGCGGCAGAAACTAGAATTTTTACTGACCCTGTAATTGATATTAAATTAATGGCAAAATTTACTCTAAATCTAAAAGCAAAGAATTATTTACCCTTGCCATGTTATATTCGTAAGGCAGATGCAAAAGTTCAAACAAAAGGTTTGATAGAAATTAGGGTTTAGTAAGTTGCTTGATGAGTTAAGGTCGATATTTGTGCCTCAAACATTACATATTGAATTAGCATCAGATAAACATGCACATGCTTTAGCAAAATTACATGCTGGAGCATTTTATCGTGGTTGGAGTGTAGATGAGTTTGCTTGTTTTATAAATGATCCCGCCCGCACCCCTGTTTTTGTTTCTCTTGATAAAAATCAAAAAATTGTTGGATTTGCGGTTATTAGAAAAGTTGTTGATGAGGCTGAGTTATTAAGTATTGTGGTTGAAGAAAAAAACCGCTCAAAAGGTATTGCCTCAAGTTTGATGAAAGCGATATTTGCGGATTTATTTATTTCGTCAGCACAAAAAATATTTCTTGAAGTTGAAGAAAAAAACCATTCTGCGGTGAAATTATATAATAAATTTGGTTTCAAAATAATAGGTAATCGTCAAGCATATTATGAAAAATCGCAAGGCGAAAAGGCAAATGCTCTTGTCATGGTGCTTACACTGGACTAATTGATACTTAGAAATTAATTTTTGGGTCTCAAAATGAGCGAAAATCATATTAAAACGTTAGAACAACAATGCGCTGCCTCTGGTATGCGCATGACTGATCAGCGAAAAATTATTGTTAAGATAATTGAAAATGCACACGATCATCCAGATGTTGAAGAATTATATCAGCGCTCAGTAAAAATTGATAAAAAAATCTCGCTTTCAACTGTCTATCGAACGCTTAATTTGTTTGAAGAGGCGGGCTTGGTTACCAAGCATGATTTCAAAGATGGTAGAGCCAGATTTGAGTTAATTCCTGATACTCATCACGATCATTTAATTGATGTTAAAAGTGGCAAAGTCATTGAGTTTCGTAATGAAGAAATTGAAGCAATACAAGAAGTGATTGCCAAGCGGCTTGGCTATAAGTTAGTAGATCATCGACTTGAACTTTATGGTGTGCCATTAAAAGGTAAAAAGAAAAAGTGATATTGCGTTTAATATTTTTAGTCTTTGTATTGTTGCCTTATTTTATTATTTTAATTCCAATACAATTTATTCTAACTTGTCTTAATCTTCCTTTTTGGAATATTATGCCACGCCTATTCTATAAGTTTTTGGCGATATTCTTTGGCATAAAAGTTAGGGTGATTGGCAGGGCTGAGAAAAAATATCCAACCCTATTAGTTGCTAATCACATTTCATGGCGTGATATTATTGCGATTGGGTCGGTTGCAAAAATTAGCTTTATTGCAAAGAGTGAGATTAAAAAATGGCCTTTGGTTGGCTTTTTAGCTTCTTTACAAAAAACTATTTTTGTTACACGTACAAAAAGATCTGATACTAAACGCACTAGTGAAGAAATGGCAAAACGGCTTGAGAGCGGCGGAGCGTTGGTTTTATTTGCTGAAGGGGGAACTGGTTCTGGCACGCATATTAGGCCGTTTCGCTCGGCTCTTGTTGGTGCAATTTTTGGGGTGATGAAAGAAGTAGGTAAAAAATCTGGTGCAAAAAAAATGATGCTGCAACCGCTAGCTATTGCTTATACTAAGGTGCAAGGTTTGCCAATTTCACGGATTGAAAGATCAAAACTTGCCTGGGATAAATCTGCCTCAATTGGTGATAATATTTCACAAATATTAAATTCAAATATTATTGAGGTAAGTGTAAAATTTGGTGAACCAATTATTCCTAACGCTAATGATGATAGAAAAATAATTACCAAGCAATGTGAAATACAGGTAAGAAAAGATGTTGTTGCGCTTAATCGAAATGAAAAATTTAGTTAAATGAAAAAACTTTTTATTAAAACTTTTGGCTGTCAGATGAATGTTTATGATAGCAATAAAATGATTGATGCACTTATTCCGCATGGTTTTGAGGTGAGTGATGATATTGAAAATGCTGACTTAATTTTGCTTAATACTTGTCATATTCGAGAAAAAGCGGCGGAAAAAGTATATTCGGAACTGGGGCGGATTAAAGAAACCAGTATTAGGCGTAAAGAACTTGGATTGAAAACACTAATTGGGGTTGCGGGCTGCGTAGCACAAGCGCAGGGCGAAGAGATTATGCGGCGGCAACCTGTGGTAGATTTAATTTTTGGACCGCAAAGCTATCATCGTTTGCCACAATTAGTTGAGCGGGCAGAAAACTCTCGGGTGATTGATATTGATTTTCCTGAGGAAGATAAATTTGAGCATCTGCCAAAGGCGCAAAAATCTGTAACGATTAAACGTGGGCTAACAGCTTTTCTTACGGTGCAGGAGGGGTGTGATAAATTTTGTTCGTTTTGCGTTGTGCCTTATACTCGTGGGGTGGAGCAATCTCGCCCCATTAAGCAAATTATAAATGAAGCAAAGACTTTAGTTGGGGGTGGGGTGAAAGAAATTACTTTGCTTGGGCAAAATGTGAATGCTTATCATGGAGCGGGTGATAATGAGCAAACTAAAACTTTGGCGGAACTTTTATATTCTTTAGCTGAAATTGAGGGTTTAGAGCGGCTTCGATATACTACTTCGCACCCAAATGATATGAATAATGATTTAATTGCAGCGCATAGAGATTTGCCAGAATTAATGCCCTATTTGCATCTGCCTGTGCAATCTGGATCTGATAAAATTCTTAAAAAAATGAATCGCCAACATGATGCACAACAATATATTGAATTGATAGATAAAATTCGCATGGTTCGCCCTGATATTGCTATTTCTGGTGATTTTATTGTTGGGTTTCCGTTTGAGAGTGAGAAGGATTTTGAGGACACTTTAGATATTATTAAAAAGGTTAGATATTCCTCTGCTTATTCGTTCAAATATTCGCCCCGCCCTGGAACACCTGGAGCATTAATGGAGCAGCAAGTGCCAGACAAAGTTCGACTTGAAAGATTATATCGTTTGCAAGAATTATTAAACCAACAGCAAACTGATTTTAATGTTGCAACTATTGGCAAGACGATTGATGTATTGATTGATAAAAAAGGTAGAATTGCGGGGCAAGTTGGCGGGCGCTCGCCTTATTTACAAGCAGTGCATCTTGATGCGCCCGAGGAGTTAATTGGTAGTATTCAAAAGGTAAAAATTATTTCGGGCGATAAAAATTCGCTTAAAGGTGGATTGCTTTGAGTGAGCAAAATATTAAAGATAAGTTTGAACTTGTTTTTGCTAATAATAGGCTATTTGCTAGTCTTTGCGGTGAATTTGATGAAAATCTATCTTTGCTTGAAAAACAATTTAATATTGAAATTATCACTCGTGGTAATCACATAATTTTGCTTGGAAATATTAATAATATAAAAATGGCTCGTTTGGCTTTAGAAAGCCTTTATGCTTTGATAAAACAAAATAATCATGTTGATAGGCATGATATTGAAGGAATTATTAGAATGGCAAAACAGCAAGCTAGTCGATTAGATCTGCAAGATAATATAAAATTGGCGCAGATAAAAATGCGAAAAATCATTATTAAAGCCCGCACGCCAATGCAAAATGATTATATTAATGCATTTGAGAAAAATGAATTAGTGTTTGGCATTGGACCTGCGGGTACGGGTAAGACTTATCTTGGGGTGGCGCAGGGTGTGAAAATGCTTGAGAGAAAAGAAATTGATAGGATTATTCTTTCTCGCCCGGCGGTGGAGGCGGGGGAGAATTTGGGTTTTTTGCCCGGAGATCTTAAAGAAAAAGTTGATCCATATTTACGCCCGCTTTATGATGCGCTTTATGATATGATGGAGTCTGATTTTATTGAAAGGGCTATCAATAATGGAATTATTGAAATTGCGCCTTTGGCTTTTATGCGGGGGCGCACATTATCAAATGCTTTGATTATTCTAGACGAAGCGCAAAATACTACCCGTATGCAAATGAAAATGTTTTTAACTCGGCTTGGTGAAAACTCTAAAATGATTGTTACGGGTGATCCATCGCAAATTGATTTACCGCGAGGTGAAAAATCAGGATTGCTTGAGGCGCTTGATATTATTAAAAATGTGCAAGGGGTGAATATTACTCGTTTTAGTGAAAAAGATGTGGTGCGACATGAATTGGTTGGGCGGATTGTTAAAGCCTATAATGATAAAGATAATAATGGAGAAAATACGCTTTGAGTGAGTTTTTCATTGAAGTGGAAATAGCAATTGCACAGGGTGGTTGGTCGAGTGGGTTTGAAAAACTTGCTAAAGAGGCGGTTTTAGAAACCATTAAAATGATGGGGGTGAAAATTACTGCCCCAAGTGAAGTTTCAATTTTGCTTACTAATGATGAGGAACAACAAGAATTAAACAAACAATATCGTAAGATTGATAAAACAACCAATGTACTCTCTTTCCCTCTTTTAGCTTCAAATAGTGATGTTTTTGGGCTTATGGGAGATATTTCCTTAGCTTATGAAACGCTTGAAAAAGAAGCAAAAGAGCAGAATATAAGTTTTGAAAACCATTTTACACACCTAATTGTGCATGGCTTTTTGCATTTACTGGGATATGATCATGTAAATGAAAAACAAGCACTTGAAATGGAATCTTTTGAGGTTAAAATTCTAAAGAGTTTAAGAATCGCCAATCCTTATGAATGATTTACGGAGTTTAGATTGCGCTTAAAGAGCGTAAAAATATAAAATGCAAAATTTGTCAAAACCCTCATTATGGAAAAAACTAATATCGTTTTTTTCTATGCCTTCATCACTTTCAAGAGAAGATTTAGCCATTGCCCTTCAAGATAAAAGCGGTAATGGGACAAGTTTTGCGGATAATGAACGCCAAATTTTACAAAATGTCTTAAAGCTTAGCGATAAAAGAGTTGAAGATGTTATGGTGCCTCGTGCTGATATTGAAGCGGTGGAGGAGAGTGAAACTATTGCTTCGCTTATTGCTTTATTTCGCACAGCGGCGCACTCTCGCCTTCCTGTATATGATGATAATTTAGATAATATGCTTGGTTTTATTCATATTAAAGATGCGCTTTTGCACCTAACTAAATTTAGTGAAAATGGAAATGGAGATTCAATCAAGCTGCTATCGCCTGTGTTAAAACAAAATATTGGCAATAAAGGTATGGTAAGGAAATTATTATTTGTTCCTCCCTCAATGTTGGTTGGTGATTTGTTGCAAAAAATGCAAGCAACTAGAGTTCACATGGCGATGGTGGTTGATGAATATGGCGGCATTGATGGCTTGGTTACGATTGAAGATTTGCTTGAAACTTTGGTTGGTGAAATTGAAGATGAGCATGATGACGATGATGATGAATTGGTGATTAAAAAATCTGAAAATGTTTATATTGCTGATGCACGGGCTGAGCTTGAAGAATTAAAACAAATATTGGGCGATGATTTTAATATTGATTCTTATGTGAAGGATACTGATACGCTTGGCGGTTTGATTTTTGACTTGATTGATAGAGTGCCTGTGGTTGGTGAGGTGATTACTAAATTTAAGGGGTTTGAGTTTGAGATTTTACAAGCAGATCCTCGCAGAATTAAAAAAGTTTGTATTCAAGTTAAAAAGAA
>Ga0256834_1001482_pt1 | contig 15822 bp, 14 predicted proteins | sample 4281140metaG_FD_190536 | JGI IMG/M metagenome (GOLD analysis project Ga0256834, IMG submission 190536) | Hydrothermal vent microbial communities from East Pacific Rise, Pacific Ocean - 4281-140 | ecosystem: Environmental > Aquatic > Marine > Hydrothermal vents | place: Pacific Ocean: East...
GAGCCATATCATGATCACCAGCTATTTTAAATTTTGTATTAAACAATCCTACTTTTTTATAGGCTATCCTTGGTATAAATGCACTTATATGCGGATAAAACATCTCTTGATATATTTTATTTTTTTCTAGTGGGTAAATAGGAGATATTATATTTTTTGTATTTACATATTGTACTTTTGCCACACTATAATCCACATTATTATTAATTATCAATGCAAGACTTTTTTCTATTGTAAAAGGTTCATAAAAATCATCTGCATTAAGTATACCTATATATTCCCCGGTAGCAAGTTTTAGACCCTTATTCATCGCATCATAAATACTACCATCTTCTTCACTTACCCAATAATTGATCTTATCGTCATACTTTTTAATAATATCAAGTGTACCATCCGTTGATCCTCCATCGATGATGATATATTCTACATTGTCATACGTTTGGGTAATAACACTTTGTATTGTCTCTTCAAGATATTTCTCCCCATTAAAAACCACCGTGATAACTGAAACAAGAGGTTTATTGCTATATGACTTTTTAAAATATCCTTTAGTTCGAAGACCTCCTTTACCTTTTCGGCTATCACCTTCCGGTAAAAATAAAATTGTTCTAAATTTATCTTCTAATCTTTCTTCAATAATAGGTTTTTCTTTTGTGCAAAATTTCGTTGTACTAGAAGGTTCATCTGGGCAAATAGCGTTATCCATTTTCCAAAATCTCCTCATATAGGGCAATATACTTTTTTACCACTACATTACTATCAAACTCTTTTAAAACTTTTTCTCTTGCTTTTTCACATAGTTCTTCATAGTTTTCATTATTTATAACCCATTCAATACCATTGGCTAAATCAGTGGTATCAAATGGCTTTGCTAAATAACCATTTTTTTGATGTTCAACCATATCTCTATTTCCACCTATATCAAATCCAACAACAGGTGTACCACATGCCAAACTTTCCATAATAACATTCGATAAATTCTCTTGTAAACTTGGTACTATCGTCATATCAACTGAGCTATATAGTATCACCAAACTAACATCATCTGCTAGACTACCTAAATAATGAGTTTTAAATCCAAAGTTTTGAGACTCCTTTGGCTGACTACTGCCAAATACTACAAATTCTATATCTTTATTTTCTAATTTATGTAAAGTATTACTAAGTTCATTGAAACCTTTTCTAGGATCACTTGTTGCTCCTACAGCACCAAAAAGTACAAGCTTTTTATCTTTTGGTAAATTCCAAAGTTCTCTTGACTTATCCTTATCAAATGGATTGAAAATATTTGTATCTATTGGATTTGGTAAATTGACATGTCGTCTTTCTTTTAAGAGTGTACTACTTTTTGAACACTCATTAAGCCATTTACTTAGTCCAATTATAGTCATATTTTCTATTTGTGAAAAAGTCTTTTGTTTTCGATTAAATATTTTTCTACTTAAATCATTGCTTTTATTACTTCCAAGTACTTTACAATTTCCACATTCTTTTTTGTAGGCTTCACACTCTTCATCATAATGACAACCGCCTGTAAATAAGCACATATCGTGTAAGGAATAAACGATAGGTGCTTTTATCTTTCGTAAATATTCTATCTTTATCATCCCGTCATATATCCAATGAAGGTGTACTATATCTGGATTTATCTTATTGATTTTATCTACTACATTGCTAAATCCAAACCAAGATGGACTAAAAAATGTTTTTGTTCTATTTTTATAAAATCTTACAGGTAAACTGTCTATGGTAAACCGAAGTTTACTTAATCCTTTTTGTATTATTGTATTACTTGTAGTTTCTACTGTAAAATCATTACTACTTTTACTTTGTACCAACATTTGGCTATCTATACCTTGAGCCAATAATGCCTTATGAAGTCTGTTGGCCGCACGTGCTGCTCCACCTTGTATATCAGAAGTATTTACGATAAGAATTTTCATTTCAGTTCTTTTAACTCATCTATATATATTTTCAAGTAATTATTAATCTCTTGAATATTGATTTCAAATTTTAAACCTTCATTGTTAATAAACTCTGAATTAATTTTATCTTTTTGTAATGATATATACCGACTTACATAAAATCCATTTGTATCTATATCTTGCAAGAAACCGGATATCTTACCCTTTTTAGGTTCGGTGTAATCAAGTACAAAATTTTTTCCACTGGAGACTGTTTGCAATACTACAGAATGAAACCTCATACCGATATTAATAAAAGCATTTTGATATACTTCAATCGTCTCTTTTAAAGTTAAATTTGAATTTTGCACATGGATATTTTTAGCCTTTAGACTCAAAGCGATACTATTTAAAAATACCCTATCATCTCCACCTATATGAAAATAATGCATTGGAATAAGTCTTATTGGTCTATTTGGATATTTTACTGAGACACTTTTAACAATATTCTTTAGTTCATCGTTTATATTTTTAGACTCGTTTTGTTCATTATATGCAACAGGAAACTCTCTTAAGTTTATTGCTACATAATCTTGCTCTTTTTTTTGATAAAGCTTATTGTATTCCAATACACACTCAACAGCAGGGTCAAAACTTGTTTTAATTAAGGAACCCTCAAAAGACAAATTATACTGTTTGTAAATATCCTCTAAATTATCTTTTGACTTCTGGTCTCTCAAAATAGACAAATCACTATTCTGTACTATACTTAGAACAGATTTCCTAAATTTTTTATGAAACAATGGTCCAACACCACAACCTAAAAGAGCTGTCTTTATACCAAGTTTTTTTGCTTTTTTAAAAGCATATTCTACCATAAATAACTCATTCAGATCCATCAGGGGTCCACCACCCATAGCAACCAGATCACTATTTTTTATAGCCGTTACAAGTTCTTTGGAACTTTGAGAATTAAACATATCTATTTTGATATCTTTTTTTGTTATTTCCTTATAAAAACTATAGTCTTCATTTAAAGTTCTTTCACTAAAGAAAGGGTAGGAACTTCCAAGTTTTATTTCAAAAGCATCATAAGCCTTGTTAAAAAGTGAAATTAATCCTGCAAGAATAGCTCTATCTCCGATTGTTTCAGTTCCATACCATCCTATTATTGTTATTCTCATTTATAAAAATCTCACTTTTATTTCATATACTTTCATAGCAAATCTATTCTTTATAATATTACTAAAAAATATCCATACATTTTTTAACTCTGGTTTTCCAGTATAGTCATGAATACATTCATCACAACTATTTTTTATAATACTTTTCCTGTAATCAATATTTTCATTACTAAAAAAAATATTTTCACCTTTTTCTTTCCTTAATGAACCGATTGAAGAACTTGCGACTGCACAATAATAGATTTCCCCTCTTGCATCTAGTGTAACCCCCTCATCTTTCCACATACACCCCAATAATCTTTTTGGTTTATCATGGTCAAGCCAATAAAATATTGCATAATATTTAAACTTCTCTATTAAGTTTTTTGCTTGGGAAACTTGATAATGAAAAAATTCTTTGGCACTTTGTCTAAGCGGACTATATATTACTGAGTATTGATCTCTGAGTTTATCACTTTCTATACGTTTATTATCTACCCCTAAACGATACTTAATATTATATTTTTTACTTTTTGCATAGGTATCTAACTCCATAAGGTAGTCAATATTCTGATTGACAATAGTACATCCTATATCATAACTATCACAATATTTATATTTATTATCTATTATCTCGTCTATTGTCCCTATTGTTTTTTCAAAAACTTTCGGTTTACCTCTTACTGTATCATGAATTTCACTCACTCCATCAAGAGAAATTGAAATATGAAAACTAATACCTTTCTTTTGACATGAAGCATAAATCTTCTCAACTTGCGCAAAAAGTGCTTTAGGGCTAAAACCATGTGAGATAATATTTAGTGATTTCAGAGATGGGAGTTTTAAAATTTCATTTGCGTACTCATATAAATTTGGTACCAATGATGGTTCACCACCATTTATACCAACTGCTTCAACTTTTTTAAAAAGATCATCTTTCATAAATTCAGCAAACTCTTCTACAGTAGCTTCACCACTATGATCCATTTGCCATATATTACACATAACACATCTAGCATTACAATTATATGTAATAGGAAGTTGTATGACTTTAGGGTATTTTTTTTTACTACCATCAATTGTTGAGAAGGAAGAACTCTGTAAGAATCGTAATGCTTTTGGTATTAAAAAAAGTTTTTTTATTTTATACATAATTCAACTTTTTAATTGAATTAAACTCTTTATAATATGCTCTTAATAATTTGTTCCCTTTTATTGTACACTTCACTTTTAACGAATTCAACATATAATAAGATGCATCTAAAATATTACTATTTTTGCCACTACTGCAGTATGTAACACTTTTCTCTTTTTCTATCATCAATATTATTTTGTTTGGAAACTTTTTTTTGAACTCTCTTGCAATAGTTAGTCCCATGATACAAATATCCATCATTAAAAAATTCATATTTATTTTCATATTTGGTTTTGCTCATTTAAATATATTTGTCGTGCTTTAAATTTTTTCATATATGCACTATTTTTTTTTATTTCAGATCCATTATAGAGAGATAAAAACTCTTCCCCTTCAAAACCTTTTTCTTGTCTATAAATTATAAACTTCTCAGTTTTATTGTTTATAACTATATTTACAGTTAGAGATTGTTTTTCTACAGATGCTAATATGTCTGAATTTATTAATTGTAAAAAAATAATTTTTTTCTCTAAAGAAAGGTTATCAAATTCTTTTTCAATATCAGATATTTTTTCCACATACCATAACATCTTCATCTCTTGCATCCATGCTAAAAAAGAATGCACAGGATATGTTTTATAAAATGGGTTTTTTAAATCATTATTTTCAATATACTCAATATCTAAGTCATCTAAAAAATTTCTTTTTATACCTTTGTCTTCACTTTTTAACCAAAACTCTTCCCGTTCAATTCCCTCGGGCATTAGAAAAACACTTTCACCATCCCTCCAAGAATATAAAATATCATTTTTATTCTCAAAAACTGAATCATTCCAAATTGAATCATCATATAACTGCATTGATTTTAAATATGCCTTTGTACTACTTCCTTCTATACTTATGCAATTAGCAATTACATTGGAGGTAGCCAATACCTTATAAGGTATTCTAGGTATTCTCAAAGCTGTCTGTTCATCATATCTATTAGGATTAATAAAAATTGAGTTAATATTAAGACTATTTAAAAGTTCAATTTGTTTAGAATTTATCATAAACTCTGGTGGTAAAAAAAAGTTAGCAATATTTTCAAACTCTCTTTTAATGATTTCTATTCCCATTTGAACATTAAAAATAAATGCATTATCTTGTCTATATATACCTATGTCATGACTCCATGGTCTAAACAACAACTCAAAAATATCTTGATTGTTATTTATTAAGTCAATTGATTCCGGGTTATAAAGCTTGATATCTGCAATAGTTGCCCCAATTAACCCTAAAGAGATTTTCTTTTCATATTTTACATATAACATCATCCATTGATAAAAACTAGATTGTTTACCTCCCTCTAAACAACGTAGCCATTTCTCAGAGGAGAGACATGATGCATCAGCATTAAAATTTACAATATCAACTAACTGATTCGCCATCGATTACACACTCTTTAAATTTTTTTGTTATACTTAAAAATTCTTTAAATTTTTCATTATCTATAGGAATTCCATTTTTTAATCTTAAAAACTTCATCTTCTTTTCAGGATCACCAGGAACCATAACATCTTCTTTATCTAACTTATCCATTTCTCTAATCTTGTCAACCATATTTTGCAATCTGGTTTTAAAACTATCTACATCAGAAAAACCTCTTATATCAATAGCCATAAAAAAATGACCTATATTTCTTTGGAGAGAAATATCTGAAGTATACATTGGTGCAATATCTTTACTGATTAGTGAACCTGCCAATACTGATGTTAAAATATCTACCATCATGCCAAGTCCAAAACCTTTATAATCTCCAGCAGGTGCCAATGATGATGCTTTAGCTGGGTCCGTTGTTGGTAAACCTTCCTTATCATAAGCTAAATTTTCTCCTAACTGTAACTTTTCTCTTAAATAATTATTTCTTTTATTCCATGAAATCATTGAAGTTGCCATATCTAGACAAAAAGGATCCTCATGCGATAATGGAGCAGTAAAACATATTGGATTTGTTCCAAAGAAACTCTCTTTTGCATTTATTGCTTTTACAAGAGCATCTGCATTTGTAAAAGAAAATCCCAAACAATTTTCTTCCGCTCCCATAAGAGCAAAATATGCTGCTGCTCCAAAATGACTAGACTGCTTAACTGCTACAGCCCCCATACCATACTCTTTTGCCTTTTCAATAGCTTTTTGCATTGCAACTGCACCACTATGATGTCCTATTGCATTGTCAGCATTTAAAATAGCTGTCGTCTTATTTTTCTCTTCAAAACTAAAAGATGGTTTTTTATTTATTCTGCCACTCTTTATAGCATTAACATAATGAGGAAATAAATTAATTCCATGAGAATCTGTCCCTCTCAATGAAGTTTCTATTAAAGATTCAGTTACATGGTGTATTGAATCTTTATCTAATTGTAACTTTTTTAATACGTCTAGCATCTGTGTTTTTAATTTTTTATGATCAAAATTCAACATTTATATTTTCCCATTCTGAACGATTTTCAAGGCTTTTATTAACAGCTTCTACAATTGATGTAGCGACTAAAGATTGGGTAAATGTTGCTCTCACTACTTCAAGTTCTTCTATAGACTTATCCTTATTGAGAACATCATTCACATCTAAAATAAACTGTCTTATACTTTTATGACCATATCCAATAAACTCATAATTATTATTTACATCTAATAAATAATCTGAAAAATAAGGATTGGGATGCTGTATCCCTACTGTATTGGAAACCAACTCAATACCTCTATTCTTATGATCATTTTCAATTCTTCCCCCTGTGCATACAATTTTATACTTTTGATCAGACATTGCACTTGTACAATTAGGATCCACCCAGCTTATATTCAAGATTGAGAGATTCTCTTGTCCACTTTCATCTACCCAAATAACTTTTGCATGAATAGAATCATATGTATCAATGCCCTTCTCTTTCAAAATACCATTTGTACCATAAGCCATTACTCTTTTTGGTTTAAAACCAGTCATAAAATAAAATAAATCAATATAATGAACACCCAAATACTGAAAAATATTTGTATGTTCGACCCAATTTTTAAAGGTTTTTGTTGGAACACTGATTTTTTGACTATAATCAACATCATAATACAACACACGACCAAGAGTGTTTTCCTGAATAATTTTTTTGGTATATAAATTTGCTTCATCATACCTTTTATGGAATTCTACCATCCCTAACAAATTTTTCTTTTTTTGTAAAGTAATCAAATCTAAATTTTCTTTTACTGTTGGGACAAGTGGTTTAACAGACAATACATGTATATTATTCTCAAATAATATTTTAATTTGCTCAAAGTGTAAATGGTCGGGGGTAGAGACAATTGCACATTGATATTTATTTTCTTTACAAATCTTCTCAAGACTTATATCTAGTAAAGATATATATTCAACATTAACCATCGACTTTAGTTTATTATTTATTTTCTCCGTTACTTCCTTAACCATATTATTGTTATCATAAGATTTAGCGACAATCGTAATACTATTTATATTAATCTCTTTAGAAGTTTGAAGCAAAGAAGACAGTACAGTACCAACTCCACTATTATCCCGGCCAGTAACATACATTCCTGCACCAATTACTAATATATTCATATTCTATCTTTCATAAAAAATCTAGCAAATTCTAAATCTAATTTTGTATCTATATCGATCACATCATCTGAATTCATAATGTATGGGAGCATTTTATCCCCAGTCATTGATTTTTTTTCAAAAATTGTTGATGGTTTAGTAATATCAATAACACAATTATAAAAATACATTTGGGGCAAATCTTGTCTTCTCAAAAGATAAGGTTCGGGATGTTTGTTCTTCATGATAGGCGATAGGAAGCCTTTGTCAATTTCAAAAACTCTATATGGATGCTGACTTGGTTCAGATACTGACCGAACACTATCAGCTTCTTCATTCACCAATATCAATTCAATTGCCTCATCTATCCATCTCGGATTTCGGTATGGTGCTGTTGGTCTTAAATGAACAATAATATCAGCTTCATAATTTTCATTTTCTCTTAAGTAATTTAACATATGCTCATATACTGGTAAATCCAACACATTATCTCCCGCTAACTCTACAGGACGCATAACCGGTACCTCTGCTCCAAATAATTTTGATATTTCAGCTATTTCATCATCTTCTGTTGAAACTATAACTCTGTTTATTAACTTTGATGATAAAGCATGTTCTATTGAATAAGCTATTAAAGGCTTACCATTTATATCAACTATATTTTTCCTAGATATTCCTTTACTTCCACCTCTTGCTGGAATTATTGCAACTATATTCATTCACTGCCCCCTTGATATCATATCATTTCCAATTATATCTTTAAGACTTTTTCTTTCAAAGTTATCAAGTAAGCCTTCTCGAGATACATTAAATATTTTTATTCCATTTTTTTTAGAATACTCTTCCAATAAATCCAATTGTTTACTGGTTAGCCATTTATTAAACCAAGACTTTGTAATTTTTTTTCCATATTGATTATTTACTATATTTCTCTCAGCATCTGTATCTGTTATTTTTGACAGTCCGTAAAATCTATTTTGGTTTTTACTTTGATGGCATATTTGATCATTATCAAATCCTATCAAGAAAATCTCACTAAATCCTAAATAAAGTGCAACAGTAAGACATTGCGTAGTTACCGTCTGTGTAGTCATAATTGTTTTAGATATATCAACTTTTGCACTATCGAGTGTAAGTAAGTTATATTTTGCACTTATATAATATGATTTATTCTTTATGTTAACAAAGTTTTCTTCAATAAGACTTTTAGTATTATCTCCCCAAAAAAACTTTGCATGTGGTAATTTATTTTCCATTTCTCTTATCCAATCAATCCACGCAGAGTATTCTTTATCCGTTTGGTAATAAGGAATTACACAATGGAAAGATGGGTTTATTTTTTTAATATCCGGGTGAACATGAAAATTATTTTGAGTCATAACATATTCATCTTTCAATTGCTTTAAATCATAATTTTTAATAGAACCACCACTACCTAAAATAAACAATCTTTTTCCAATATATTTATTCTTTAAAGTTATATTTTTCAATAAAATTTTATCTTTAAATAATTTATCTTTTAAATATAAAACATGATTTTTAATATATGATTTTAAAATTCTTTTTAAAGTCATATATCATATCCTTTTGAAGCTTCTACATATAGGGAAATAAGTTTTCGATCCTCAAGATCTTTATCATATAATAGCTCACTTGTGCCCGTCATAAAAGAATATTTTTTTACATTTTCAAATCCATTCTTTTCTAAAAGTAATTTAGCCATATTAAAATCCCAACTACTCTGATGAAAATAAAAATTTGAAGTAAAGTTCAATGCAAAGATTTTAGAAAAATATTGATGCATGTAATGTCTACTTTTATCTTTCAAAACAGTATCTTTCCATTTATTAAACCAAGCATCATCATCTTCACAATATTTACGAATAAAAATAGACATATCAGGAACAATGATTCTTATTTTCCCTCCCTGTTTTAGTATTCTCAATGATTCACTCAACGCATTGTCAATTTCAGAATGGGAAAGATGTTCAAACGTATGATCTGAGAAAATACCATCTACACATTCGGTATCAATTCTAAATGGATATCTAAGATCTAATCCATAATCTTTATTTTTATTTGAAAAAAAATCTATATTGATCATATTATCAATATATACACCACCACACCCTAAATTAATATAGTTTTTCTTTACTCTGTCTAGCATTAAGTCTTTAGCAAACATTCTTCCAAAAAGTGAACTGTACTCAAATCTTGCATGCTCTAATAAAGTTTTTGGAATTATCTTATATACTATTTTTTTAATCTGTTTTTTTAACATTTATGTTCCTATATAAAAATATAAGTGGGAAAATAAAAGCTTTTGTCTGTAATTTAAAATTAAAAAAAAGCTTTTTATTTATCATATTAAATAAATATGATGTAACTATACTAGTAATTAATGTAGCTATCGCAGCACCCTCGATTCCATATCGATTTATTAAAATAATATTAAGTATAATATTTATAATTGCTCCAAGAAAAGCCCTATAAAAAGCGTATATTTGCAAGTTTTCTGCTATAAACCATTTACTGACTGGCATTCCAATAAAAATAAATACTCCTGTCCATATATGTATCATTAATACACTACTGGCATTTGCATATTCCATACCATAAAGAATAGCAATAATATTATCACTTAAAAACGATATTGGAAATGCTATACTCAATGATATCCAAAACATCAGATTGAAAAGTTTTTGCATTCTACTCTCATATAATAACATACTTTTTTTCTTTGCATTTATGATCGCCGGAAATAGTGATGCAGTAATAACGGTAGGTATAAAAAACCATATCTCACTAAGCTTAACTGCTACAGCATACTGACCAACAGCTTCAGCATTTAACATCTCTTTAATCATGATCTGATCTATTTTTATATAAATTGAAATAACCATACCACTTAAAATCAACGGCCAACTGTTTCTCAATAAATTAACTGCTATTGATTTATTGAGTTTGAAATATTTTATCTTGAAGGTTGAACTATTTTTAATATAGAAATATACATATCCAACTGCCAATACCATACTGTCAAAAAGTACCATCCAGGCAAATGCCATAAGAGACGCTTCATTTAAAATAAGTATTATTTTTATAATAGATGAAAAAAGTAAACTAATGACGTTTGCATAAACTACATACTTACTCAGCACCCTACTTTGAAAATATATATCTACAACATTAAAACTCTGAAAAATAGTTGCAGAAGCAATAATAAATATTAGAGTATTTGTATAGGTATCATTAGATGTAAGGTGGATAGCAATTGCCAATATCAGTAATACTGTAAACGCTCCAAAAAGTTTCAACCAAAAAACTGTGCCCATCAGCTCATTACTTTTCTTTTGATCTTTTACAAGTTCCCTTACAACGATACCATCAAGCCCAAGTGTGGCTATGGCTGCAAAAAGCCCTACAAAACTCTGAGCATAGGACAAAAGTCCAAACTGTTCAGGGCCTAAATACCTTGCTACCCAGATACCTACAAAAAGCCCCACTACCATTCGTAGTATTTTTTCTCCAAAAAGCCATGAAGTATTTGCAAAATATTTTCGAAAACCTGGATGATTTTTTAAAGAATTTATTTTTTTCAACATGTAAGCTTAGTTATCCTTACCATCATAGTAAAAGCATTATATCTTAAAAACATTTATTTACATGTTCAACACTTCATTGTGTTCGATCTATTCACAGTATAAACAAAAAACTTTTTCTTGTAATATACTTATATGTACATAAAGATAACAATATATAAACAAAAATCCTTTCCTTGTTATTAAATAGTAGTTTTTAGGTCATAGAATATGCTTTTCTTGATCTATATCAAGGATTTTATGAAGAAAAAACACGCTGTGGCCGCATTTTCTTTAAATTATTAACTAATTGTTAACTTTTTATTAATTTTTCTTGACATTTATAAATGTTATATGCTATAATTATAGCCAATTCATTAAAAAAACAAGGAGATTACAATGAAAAAAGCATTATTACTTTCAGTAGTAGCATCAACAATGATCATGGCGGGTGGAGACATCGAGCCAGTAGCAGCACCGGTAGAGGCATCTACATGGGAGTGGAGTGGAACAGCTAAGGTTTATTACCAGACAATGGATCACGAGAACTATGTACTTGGAAATGGTGCAGTTGTAGGAAATAGCAATGATTTCTTTGACAGAAAATCATCTGCAGCAAATGCCGGTCTTCAACTTAGAGTAAATAACAAAGATGTTATTGGTGGTTTTGGTTTTGGAGCTGAACTTACAGCACTTGACACACTTAACCTTGTACGTTACGGTGTAGTAACAGCATCTATGCAAAGTGCTGCAGACGGTTATGTTGTTGGTAACAATGCAGATGCAGACAACTCTCTTAGCAGTGCGTGGATCAGTCAGGCATACTTGACATACGGTTTAGATAATACTTCATTCAAAATCGGTCGACAGGAACTTCCTAAGTCTCTTTCTCCATTTGCATTCTCTGAAGGTTGGAATATCTTCAAAAACACATTTGAAGCAGCATTGGTTGTTAACACAGATCTTCCGGACACAACTTTGGTTGGTGCTTACGTAAACAGAGCAAACGGTTCACTTTCTTATGCTGGATCAATCGTAGCAATTACTGCGGGTACAGCTGCAAACCATGGCGCAGGAGATCTTGCTGACTGGAGAAGTGTTGGAGACAACGGTACGTATATGTTAACTGCCCAAAACAAATCTATTGATGGTTTGACTGTAACAGGTTCATTCTACTATGCTCCATCATTTGCTAAAGGTGGTGTAATTGGTACAAATAATTCTTACCTTGCTGGATTAGGTGGAGTTGCAATCAATAATGGTGATTCTGATGCTATGGTACTTTGGGGTGACTTGGCATACAACAATGCTGACTTCCCTGTAACAGCTGCTGCACAAGGTGGTTTCATCTCTGCTGATACTGATGCTGCAACGCTTGGTCTTACTAGTAGCCTAGATGACACAACAGCATATGGTTTGAAACTTGGTGGACATCTTGCAGGCTTTGCACTATCAGCAGCATACACAAGTGTAAATATTGATGATAGAGTAGCTGCATTGACAGTAACAAACTTTGGTACTGCTGTTAAATCACCACTCTATACTCAGCAGGTTCTTAACCAGATCTTCATCGATGGTCACTTTGGTGATTCTGACACTTGGCAGATCAAAGGTGTTTACAAAGGTCTAGGTGGAAAATTCGTAGCGCAATATGCACAATCTGATGTAGCGGCTAGTGATGATGACTACAGTGAATTCGACTTTATCTATGCTACAAAGTTCAACACTACTTATGGAGACCTTGGTCTTAAAGCAATGTGGATCAACCAGTCATTCTTCGCTCCAGTAGCAGGATATGAGAGTCTAGACGATACAAACAATGTTCTTCGTTTGATCGCTTCTTACGACTTCTAGGAACTGTTTTAAACAGTCCTACTCTTAGAGTTCAGGCTTTCGCCTGACTCTAACTTCTTTTTTCTTAACTTTTACTCTTTCTAAATATTTATCACTTTTATTTTCATAACACATACAAATTAATAATTTATGCCTTGTATCCTTGGTGTTGTGAGGGCACAACACCCTACATGATTTTATGCTATAATTCCCAAAATATTTATAAAGAAATCATGATGACAAAAAAACTACATTTAGTAAGCCTTGGTTGCACTAAAAACCTTGTTGACAGCGAAGTAATGCTTGGAAGACTCCAAGAATATGAGATCACTGATGACAATACAGAAGCCGACGTGATCATCGTCAATACATGCGGGTTCATTGATGCGGCAAAAGAAGAGAGTATCAACACTGTTCTCAACCTGCATGATGAACGCAAGGAAAACTCCATACTGGTAATGAGCGGATGTCTCTCTGAGCGTTATAAAGAAGAGTTACAGGCAGATATGCCAGAGATCGACATTTTTACAGGTGTAGGTGATTATGAAAAGATCGATGCACTTATTGCTTCCAAGCAGAGTACTTTCTCTCCTGAAGTCTATCTGGCAACAGAAACTTCTGGAAGAGTCATTACCGGTTCAAAGTACCATGCCTACATTAAAATAGCTGAAGGCTGTAACCAGGCATGTTCATTTTGTGCCATTCCAAGTTTTAAAGGAAAGTTACATTCACGTTCTCTCTCCTCCATTATCAAAGAAGTAGAAAACCTTGCAGCTCAAGGTTTCCATGATTTCTCCTTTATTTCCCAGGACTCTTCTTCTTATGGTCGAGACATGGATCTGAAAGATGGATTACGAGATCTCATTAAAGCAGTTGAAAACATAAAAGGTGTGAATTCTGCACGTATTTTATACCTCTATCCAAGTACCACAACGTTTGAACTCATTGATGCTATTGCCGATTCAAAAGTCTTCCAAACCTATTATGACATGCCTATACAGCATATTGAAGATAACGTGCTTAGAACAATGAAGCGTGGTTTTGGTGAAGAAAAGACCATAGCACTACTTGAATACATGAAAAGAAAACCCGATGCCTTTTTGCGTACTTCAGTTATTGCCGGTCACCCGGGAGAGAGTGAGGAAAGTTTCGAGAAACTTTGTACATTCATGGAAGATTTCGGATTTGACAGATTTAACACTTTCCACTACTCCAATGAAGAAACGACCACTGCCTATAACATGGATCAGATCTCTCAGGAGATCATTGATGAGAGAGCAAACAGACTTGGTGAAATTGCAGAAGCTTCTACTTTACGATCTTTGGAAAAGATGATAGGTAAAACCGTTACCGTTGTCATTGACGGAGAAAGCGATGAGCATGAATACCTGCTTTCAGCAAGACCATTGAACTGGGCAGTCGATATTGATGGAGAGATCTTCATTAACGATACTTCTGATCTTCCCGTTAAGTATGGAAAAAGTTATGAGGCAAAGATCACTGAACTGGTAGGTACACAGCTGCTTGCTACATTAATTAAACCTGTTTAAATAGTCACATGCTAAACATCAATATATCTGTATTGAAAGCCAAAAAAAATCTTTTGGCTTTCTCTGCCGGTATTGATTCCTCAGCACTCTTTTTTCTCCTTATTGAAAATAATATCCCTTTTGACATCGCTTTAGTCAACTATGGCATACGTGAAAACTCTGACAAAGAAGAAGCACATGCCCATAACTTGGCAAAGCAATATACTCTAACATGTCATAGCATTAAAGCACCCAAATATGAAAGCCATTTTGAACAAAATGCACGTAATTTCAGATATGATTTTTTTGAAAAACTCATTGAGGAACATGGATACAATAACCTTTTAACAGCACATCAGCTCAATGATCAGGTAGAATGGCTTTTAATGCGTTTGACCAAAGGTGCGGGGGTATCTGAACTTATTGGGCTTGAAGCAGTCAGTGAACACAAGAGCTATACCCTGATTCGGCCTTTGTTGGCATACAGTAAAGAAGAGCTTCTCCAATACTTGAAAGAAAACGATCACCCCTATTTTATAGATGAAAGCAACAGTGATGAAAAATATGAAAGAAATCGATTTCGAAAAGCTTTTTCAGACTCCTTGGTAGCAGAATTCAAAGAAGGTCTAAAACGCAGTTTTAAGTATCTTCAGAACGATAAAGATATTCTGAAAGAAAAATTTGAAACATATTATTCAGACAAAAAATTACGTATTATCAAGATCAATGACCATCAAATAAAAAGCAAAGCCGTTGATCTAGCCTTAAAATCTTTAGGCTACCTGCTCTCAGCTTCTCAACGACAGGAAATTGCCAAAGAGACTTCTCTTGTCATCGGAGGGGAATGGGCCATAGAAATGCAAGATGATCTACTTTTTATTTCACCTTACCTAAAGATAGATATGCCCAAAAAATTCAAAGAATTATGCAGGGTAAAAAAAATCCCATCCAAGATCAGACCCTATCTTTATCATGAAGGAATTGATATATCGGTGCTGTGAAGGTACAGCACCCTACGAAATCCAAACTGAAATAAATGTTATGCTTCTGTAGGGTGTTGTCCCCCCCCCACTCAACAACACCACAAC
>Ga0256834_1001484_pt1 | contig 15810 bp, 17 predicted proteins | sample 4281140metaG_FD_190536 | JGI IMG/M metagenome (GOLD analysis project Ga0256834, IMG submission 190536) | Hydrothermal vent microbial communities from East Pacific Rise, Pacific Ocean - 4281-140 | ecosystem: Environmental > Aquatic > Marine > Hydrothermal vents | place: Pacific Ocean: East...
TCCGTCGATTCGAGGAAAAGGCGGGCCAGCTGTACGGCATGGGATTGATCGGCGGGTTCTGCCATCTTTACATCGGCCAAGAGGCCGTCGTTGTCGGGCTCGAGGCCACCACCAAAGAGGGCGACAATCGCCTGACATCCTACCGCGACCACGGTCATATGCTGGCCTGCGGCATGGATGCCAAAGGTGTGATGGCTGAACTGACCGGCCGCGAGGGTGGCTATTCCAAAGGCAAGGGCGGCTCGATGCATATGTTCTCGAAAGAGGCGCATTTTTATGGTGGGCACGGCATTGTCGGCGCGCAGGTTCCAATCGGCGCGGGGCTGGCCTTTGCCGATAAATACAAGGGCAACGACAATGTCACCTTCACCTATTTCGGCGATGGTGCCTCGAATCAGGGGCAGGTTTACGAAACCTTCAATATGGCGTCGCTATGGAAACTGCCGGTGATTTTCGTGATTGAAAACAATCACTATGCGATGGGCACCTCGCTTGAGCGCGGCTCCTCCACCCCCGAATTATATACCCGCGGACAGGCCTTTGGAATCCCCGGTGAATCGGTCGACGGTATGGATGTTCTGGCGGTAAAGGCAGCGGGCGAAAAGGCGGTAGCCCATTGTCGCGCCGGCAATGGCCCCTACATTCTGGAAATGGTGACCTATCGCTATCGCGGTCATTCCATGTCGGACCCTGCCAAATACCGATCCCGCGAAGAAGTGCAGAAAATGCGCGAGGAACATGACGCGATTGATCATATCCGCCAGATGCTGTTGCAGGGCAAACATGCCTCCGAGGACGATCTGAAAGCGATTGATAAAGAGATCAAGGCGGTGGTGAATGACTCCGCGGATTTTGCCCGCGAAAGCCCGGAACCGGCGCTGAGCGAACTGTGGACAGACATCTACGCTGACGCGTAACCATCGGATAAGACGGAGAAATAATACATGGCAATCGAAATTCTAATGCCCGCGCTTTCCCCGACGATGGAAGAAGGCACATTGGCAAAATGGCTGGTAAAAGAAGGCGATAAAATCGAGCCCGGCATGGTGATTGCCGAAATCGAAACCGATAAGGCCACGATGGAATTCGAGGCTGTTGACGAAGGCATCATGGGTAAAATCCTGATCCCCGAAGGCACCGAATGCGTGGCCGTAAACACCGCCATCGCCGTATTGCTGGACGAGGGCGAGGATGCAAATGCCATCCCTGAACCCGCCGCCGCACCGGCTGCGGCCCCTGCCCCCACGCCCGAGGCAGCCCCCGCACAAGTTGTCCCCCCAGCAGAGATTATAACCCCGCAAGACCCCGAAATCCCCGCTGGAACGGAAATGAAACCAACCACCGTGCGCGAGGCCCTGCGCGACGCAATGGCCGAGGAAATGCGCCGCGATGAAACCGTATATCTGATGGGTGAAGAAGTTGCGCAATATCAGGGCGCCTATAAGGTGTCCCAGGGATTGCTGGACGAATTCGGGGAAAAACGTGTGATCGACACCCCGATCACCGAGCACGGTTTTACCGGCGTTGCGGTTGGTGCCTCGTTCGGCGGACTGAAACCGATCGTCGAATATATGACCTTCAACTTTGCCATGCAGGCAATGGATCAAATCATCAATTCCGCCGCCAAGACACGTTACATGTCCGGCGGCCAGTTGGGCGCTCATATTGTTTTCCGTGGTGCCAATGGTGCTGCCTCGCGCGTAGCGGCCCAGCATAGTCAGGATTACGCTGCTTGGTATGCGCAAATTCCGGGGTTGAAGGTGGTGATGCCCTATTCCGCCGCCGACGCCAAAGGCCTGCTGAAAACCGCAATCCGCGATCCCAATCCGGTGATTTTTCTGGAAAATGAAATCATGTATGGCCAGACTTTCGATGTGCCCGTGCTGGACGATTACACCATCCCCTTCGGTGTTGCCAAAATCTGGCGCAAAGGCACGGATGTGACCATCGTCAGTTTTGGCATCGGCATGAAATATGCTTTGGAAGCAGCCGACCGCCTGGCCGAAGACGGTATCTCGGCCGAGGTAATCGACCTACGCACCCTGCGCCCGATGGACACCGCAACGGTGATAAAATCTGTCATGAAAACAAACCGTTGCGTAACAGTTGAAGAGGGCTGGCCGGTAGGATCCATCGGTGGCCACATCTCGTCCGTATTGATGCAGGAGGCGTTCGATTATCTGGATGCCCCGGTGATCAACTGCACCGGCAAGGACGTCCCGATGCCCTATGCCGCCAACCTTGAAAAACTTGCGCTGGTGACAACCGACGAGGTTGTCGAGGCCGTCCACCAAGTCACCTATCGTTAAGGGAGCCGCACAATGCCGACAGAAATTCTGATGCCCGCCCTCTCCCCCACGATGGAGGAAGGCACGCTTGCAAAATGGCTGGTAAAAGAGGGTGACACGGTTCAATCCGGCGACCTGATTGCCGAAATCGAAACCGATAAGGCCACGATGGAATTCGAGGCCGTGGATGAAGGGATCGTCGGCAAACTATTGGTGCCCGAGGGCACGGAAGGGGTCAAGGTCAACACCCCGATTGCCGTGCTGCTGGAGGATGGTGAAACGGTGGATGATATCGGCACCACCACGACAAAACCCGCCGCTGCCCCGGCCCCCGCGCTGGGGCCTGCAACAGCAAAGCAGGAAAAACCGGCCCCCACACCCCCTGCCCCGAAAACAGACGGCAAACGCATCTTCGCCTCGCCTCTGGCCCGCCGGATTGCCACTGACAAAGGTGTCGACCTGACCCAGATCACCGGCTCCGGCCCGCATGGACGCATCGTCAAAGCCGATGTTCTGGGGCAACCCGCCATGCCTGTGGCTGCGGCATCCGCACCGGCATCCGCCGCGATGCCCACCGGCCCTGCCACCGATGTCCTCACCAAAATCTACGCCGATCGGGAATACGAAGAGATTGCCCTGAACGGCATGCGCAAAACCATTGCCGCCCGCCTGACCGAAGCCAAACAATCGATCCCGCATTTCTACCTGCGCCGCGATATCCGCATCGACGCATTGCTTCAGGGCCGCGCCCTGATCAACAAGCAACTGGAAGCCAAGGGGCTGAAAGTCTCGGTTAACGATTTCATCATCAAAGCCTGCGCGATGGCCCTGCAATCTGTGCCAAAGGCCAACGCAATCTGGGCCAATGACCGGCTGTTCCAGTTGAAACCCTCAGACGTGGCCGTGGCCGTGGCTGTGGATGACGGGCTGTTCACGCCGGTAATCAAGGATGCCGAGACCAAAACCCTGTCCCAGCTATCCGTCGAGATGAAAGACCTTGCCACCCGCGCGCGCGAAGGCAAGCTGGCCCCGAGCGAATACCTTGGCGGCAGCTTTGCAATCTCCAATCTGGGCATGTTCGGGATTGATAATTTCGACGCCGTAATCAACCCGCCGCATGGCGCCATTCTGGCCGTCGGGGCAGGCGTAAAGAAACCCGTGGTCGGCAAGGATGGCGAATTGTCCGTGGCCACGGTGATGTCGGTCACATTGTCTGTTGATCACCGCGTGATTGACGGGGCACTGGGGGCACTTCTGCTAAATGCCATCGTCGATAATCTGGAAAATCCGGTCTCGATGCTGGCCTAGAAACAATGTGAAAGCGGCGCAATCAGAAACCCTGACTGCACCACTTTCATATTCAATATCAATCAGTTCCACCCAAAAGCTGATCCATTGTCACCGATGGCTGATCACAACCGGAATCGCCAATAATCTTGGCCGGAACCCCCGCCACCGTCTTGCGTGCTGGCACGTCGTGCAGCACCACAGAACCGGCAGCAATGCGCGAACAATTTCCCACTTCGATATTGCCCAGCACTTTCGCGCCAGCGCCAATCAGCACCCCGTTGCCGATTTTGGGGTGGCGGTTGCCATCCTCTTTGCCGGTGCCGCCCAGCGTCACCGAATGCAGCATCGACACATTGTTCCCGACCACCGCCGTTTCGCCAATCACAATCGAATGGGCATGGTCAATCATCAGCCCCTGCCCGATCCGGGCCGCCGGATGAATATCGATCCCGAACATTTCCGACACCCGCATCTGAAAAAAAAACGCCATATCGTGCCGCCCGTTCTGCCACAGCCAGTGACCGATGCGATAGGCCTGCACCGCCTGAAATCCCTTGAAGAACAGTAATGGTTGCAACAGCCGATGACACGCCGGATCGCGTTCCCGGATCGCCACCAGATCAGCCCGCGCCGCCTGCCCCAGATCGGGGTCTTCGGCATAGGCCTCGTCCGAAATCTCGCGTAAAATCTGCTCTGACATCTCGCCCGAGGCCAGTTTCAGCGACACCCGATAGGCCAATGCGCGCTCCAGTGTCGGGTGGTGCAGCACCGACGAATGCGCCAGCCCCCCCAGCAATGGCTCGTCGGCGACAACGCCGGTTGCCTCTTTGCAAATCTGTTCCCAGACCGGATCCACCTCGGCCAGTTTTGTGCGCGCGTTTGTCATCATGGTTTCCTTGCTGCCTGTGCTGCACTATAGCAGATAGGCCGCGTAGGCAAAATTGAAAACCCTGATCACAGGTATTTGCATCATGAATGACACGGAACTGGCGCATTTTCGCACCCTGTTGCTGACACTTCAGGACGAGTTGACAGATCAGGGCGACAGCACCAAAGACGCCCGCAAGGCTGTGGTTCTGGACCAGCAATCGGTCGGTCGCCTGTCCCGTATGGACGCGATGCAGCAACAGGCGATGGTCAAGGCCACCCAGACCCGCCGCGATCAACAGGCCTTGCGGATCAAAACCGCGCTGGAGCGGATGGATCAGGGCGAATACGGCTATTGTGTCGAGTGCGGCGAGGACATCCCCCTCAAACGGTTGCAGCTTGATCCGACCGTGCCAACCTGCATTTCCTGCGCCTCCGGCTGAACATGGCCCGTTCGGCCCGCCATTCCAGCAGCGTTGAAAAAACCGTGATCAGACAGCGGCAATAGTCCGGATCATCCAGAAACGGCTCGGATGCCCGTTCCCGCCGCATCGCCACCGCCATCAGGCTTCCGTTCCCCCACACGGGATGCCCCTTGCCCAACCGCTTGCGATACAGGTCCGCGGCCGCCGCCTGTTCCAGCATGTCGCGCATAACTTCAGAACGCGCCGAAACCGGCAACCGCAGCAGCACCAGCGCCGCGGCCACCACATCCCCATGCAGCACCGGCCGCATGCCTAGGCCGTGATCTCGACAGATTCAAACGGCCCGGGGCCGAAACTATCGGAAATCTGTGCCACCTCGATGGTAAAGGGCGCACTCACCCCGTCTGCCACCTGATCCGCTGCCGCATAGGTCCAGTCCGGCACATTGCGGAAAACCTCGCGCAGGATCGTGTTGCCGGATTTGACCCGCAGCAGATACCGTTCGACCGTTTCCCCCAAAGGCACCTCGACGCCCTCCCAACTGTCGCCATCCACCCGCGTGCGCCGGACCCAGCTAACAGAAACATCGCTGCCCACAGCCCCAAGGCTGCGCAAATGGCACGGCGCATAGGGCCGCAGCCCGACCCCCTGAAACGCCGCCTGCATGTGCAGATAGGACGGATCATCGTAATTGCGCGCCGCCGGACCAATGCGGTAATGCCGTGACAACCCCCGCTCACTCAAGGCCAGATCAATCTGCTCCGGCACCCCGTTCAGCAAAACAAACTGACTGCCCGCAGGCCATTCCGCCGGCATAATCCCGTCCGACCCCGCCTGCCCCCGCAGCCGCAGCGACAGATCATAGGTATCCTCGGCCACCAGCACGGCCTCGGCAAACTGGAACACCTCCCAATTGTCACCGGACCCATCGCCAATGGCGGCCAGATTGGCCCCGTTCAGCACATCCCCCCAGGGGGCCGAGACCAGATCGCCGCCGTATATCTTCACCCGCAAAGGTGCCCCGTGATCCTTCAGCCCGCTTTGCGCAGCTGCCAGCACCGTTTCGGTCACACCAACAACGCTTGACGCCTCGACCAGCCGGTTCAGACCATAGCCCGCATCGGTGGACGAACTGTAAACCGCCACCGATCCCGGCCAGGGCGTCGCAGTCACCGCCAAATGCGGCGCATGTGCCACCTCGTCCCCGCGCAGCAAAGGCAGGTCCAGAAACAGCGGATAAACCGGCACCGCGGGGGTGAAGGGGCGCAGGTTCGGCACCTCGTCCGTCCCTTCCGAAGGCTTGTAAATGCCCTCTTCCACCCGTGTTGCCTCGATCATCTGCGCACCGGCCTGCTCCACATTGTCCAGCCGATACAGCGCCTCGCCATCGCCATCCGGCAGGCGCACCACATCGCCCGCGCCCAGCGCCAGTTCACTCATCGGCAAGGCAAAGCGCGCCCCGTCCCGCGCCACCCGCGATTCCGCCAGCCAGCGCTCCACCACGGCGCGGCCCTCGGCACTGGTCAATGCCAGCGGCAGTTCCGATTGCGACACGCTGAACGTGGCCTCGTCCGGGAACACCGCCTCGACCGCCCGCACCTCGTAATCGCCTGTAGCTTCGACAAAATTCAACCGAATGCGCCCTGCCACTTCGGCCACTGGTGCACGGGTGACCTCTATCAACCCGTCCGCCTCGGCCGCTACGGCCAGTTTCTCGGCCGGCACCACACCGGTTTTGCGCCCGTCGCGGTTACGGAAAATCAGCACCCCGTCCCGCTCCACCGCGTCAAACCCGTAAGCCAGCATCAAGGGCTGCAACGCCGCCCGCGCCCCGTCAATCGCCGGCACGGAATAGCCGCGTACATAGCCATACAGACGGCTGACATCATATTGCGTCACACCGGAACGCTCACAAATCTCGGCCACAACCGAGGCAAGCGATCGCGCCGCCGTGCGCCCGTTCAGCCAATGACCCCGCGCATAGTTTACCCCGTCCGACCACAATTCCCGATGGTTCGGGAAATAAGGAAAGGGCCGCGCATCCCAGGCCCAGACATGGGCATGCGCCATATCCACCATCTGCACATCGGTTTCATCATGCACGGGGTTGTTCGCCGGATCGTTCCAGAACTGGTACATCGCCCGCAAATACTGCATCTGGATCAATTCATCCCGCGTGCCATCGGAATAGCGCGGCAGACTGGATTCGGACGATTTGGGATCAACAAACTTGTTCGGCTCGTTCGTCGCCTTGTCCACTGCCGCACAACCCAGCTCGGTAAACCACACCGGCTTGCTGCCTGCCTCCCAAGCGGTCGGTGTGCTTTGACGCACCCCGCCGATGCGCTCGTGATGGGTACTTAACCACCAGCTTTTGATATCCTTGAAACGGTAGATCCACGGCTCGCCATGTTCCGCATCCGTAATCGGAGTCCTGATCTGGGCTTCGCGGGATTCCGGCGAATGGTAATACCAGTCATAACCCTCGCCGCCCATAATGTTGGATTTCAGGTAATCAAGATTGTAAATCGACCCCGCACCCGCATCCAGATGCTCATACCCCTCGCGCCAGTCCGACAGCGGCATGTAATTGTCGATGCCGATAAAATCTATGTTCGCATCCGCCCACAGTGCATCCAGATGGAACAGACGATCTCCACTGCCATCCTGCGGCTGATACCCGAAATATTCCGACCAGTCCGCCGCATAGGAAATCTTAACTCCCGCCCCCAGAATACTGCGCACATCCGCCGCCAGATCGCGCAGTGCCTGCACCACGGGGAACGAACCACCCGCCCCCCTGATCTGCGTCAGCCCGCGCAATTCTGATCCGATCAGGAAAGCCTCGACACCTTCCGCCGCCGCACACAGATGCGCGTAATGCAGCACAAACCGGCGATAGGACCATTCCGCAGGACCGTTATAGGACACCCCGCTTGCGGTCGCGGTAAAATCCGAAGCCGCTGCCGAGCCGAAAAACGTCGCCACCTCGGCATCCACCGCCGCCGTGCCATCCGGCGATCCCGCCTGCCCGGGTGCAATCGACAGCGTAATACGACCGCGCCACGGCAGGGCCGGTTGATCCGCCGCACCCGTGTAGGGGTCGGTCAACCCGTTGCCCGCCAGTTGATCCATCAGCACAAAGGGGTAAAACACCACCCCTTTCCCTTGCGCGTTCAGATGCTGAATCGCCTCTTTCACCGACTGGTCCGTCGGCGTGCCACCGTAAACCGAACGCCCGTCCAGTTCCGGCACCGCCGCCGCCGCCCCGCGTGACACACCGGACACCGACCAGGGCATCCCCGTGCCATCATCGCCCGCCTGCTCGACCTTGGGCTGCACATCACAACTGCCACAGCGCAGATCACCGCCAAACCATGACACCACCAGTGATACCGAGCCGACATTGGGCATCTCTTCGCCCAGCACCTCGACCGAGGTCACAAAATCCGTCTTGCCCGATGGCGTGTTCATATTCGCCGTGCGGTTCACCCCGTAACCGGCACTGTAATGCACCGGAGACGTCGCCAATCCGTATTCCCCCGTCCCGGGGATCAGCGCCACCGCTTGCACAGCCTGCGCAATATCCCCCTCGGCCACATCCTGCGCCGGTCGCAGCACTTCAAAGGTAAACTGCGGGATCCGGTTGCCAAACTGCCCCAGTGGCAGATCCTCCAGCACCACATAGGCAATGCCGCGATAGGCCGGCGCATTGCCCGCCCCTTCAACCGCCTCGATCTTTGGGTCCGGCATCTGGTCCTCGGACCCTGTATAAACCCGCAGGTTCAGATCATCCCGCGCAATCTCGATCCCGTCGGCCCAGACACGGCCCACCCGCGCAATCACCCCTTCGCACAAGGCAATCGCCAGATTGGCGGTGTAGCTATAACTTGTTGTCTTGGGGCCACTCGGCGCACCCTTACCGCCGCCACTCGTCGTACTGGCCTCCTGAAACCGCGAGGCCCAGATCACCTGACCACCGATCCGCATAGACCCATATACCTGCCCCACCGGCGCCCCCTCGGACGCGCCGGTCAGGCGGAACCGGTCCACCTTGCCGGTTTCCACGGTTTGCGAGCCAGCCCCCATAATCCGTTGGTCAATCACCCGCCCCAGCGTGGCCCCGATTGCCCGCCCAATCACCGCGCTGGACAGGCCAAAAACCGCCCCGCCTACAGAAGCACCGGCGGCAAAGCCGATCGAAGATAAAACAATAGTCGCCATCAGGACCCCTCCTCGGGAAACGCAAATCGCGCCACAATGCGGCGCTGCCACGGGCGGCTAAGGGGGCTCTCAACCACCCCGTGACCCGTATAGGCATGAATAAAAGTCGGTTCAGGGCCAATGCGCCCCGCAATCCCTAGATGCTTGGCCACACCGCCCGCCCGCATCCTAAACAACAGCAGATCGCCTGCGGCCCGCCCCTGTTGCACCTGCAAGTGCCGCAATGCCGCACGCCACAACCGTTCCTCGCCCTGCGGCTCGGACCAGTCCGGCGTATAGGCGGGTACGTCCTCCGGCTCAGCCCCATACAGCTCGCGCCACACACCGCGCAGCAGGCCCAGACAATCGGTGCCCGCCCCCTTGGTGGATGCCTGATGCCGATAAGGCGTGCCGATCCAGCCGCGCGCAGCCAGAACCACCTGTTCGCCAATCACGGTCATCCCCCCAGACTCCCGCCATCATTGACACCACCGCGTGTCGGATAGCTCATCAACCAGTCCTCGCCGGGGATGTCGGGGAAGCCGCGAAAATTCAGGAAGTTGTCAAACTTCAGACGGCAGGTTTCAGGGCGCTTGTCACACCCCGCCTCGATCTTCACCATATCGCCGGTGACAATCGGTGCGCGGATGCTCTCCCACAGTTCAATCTCGCGGCCCGCATCTGTAATCCGATCGTTCTTGACCAACCCGACCAGCCCCTGCGCTTCGCCACTCATCACCGTAAAGCGCCCGTATTCAAACCAGCGCGTGTCAAAACCACTTAGGTCTGCAAACCGAAACACCCGCGCCTCCTCGACCACCTCGACCGCCAGTTCCGCCACATACCCGGGCAGATCAAACCCGAACCGGCAATCCTTGTCGCCCAGAACCGCCGTGCAAGCCTTTTGATACACCCGCCCCTGCGGCTGGTTCAGCGCCTCGGTCAACCCGCGCAGTTCCGCCTGAAACGCCCCGCCACTGCGCTGCATCTCGCCAATCGTGCCACGAAACTGCAACAGGCGTTGGTCCTGATCGGCCCAGTTCACCAGCCAGGCCCGCACCTCGGCCCCGTCAAACCGGCCCGCCGTAATATCGGCCTCGGTGATCGCCGCATCCGACAGCGCACCCAAGGCCTCGGTATTGTCCACCGACAGTCCCGAGGTCTGTTGCAACGCCTTGGCCGTCAGACCGGAATCGGCCTTGAACACAATGCCCTCAAATTCCAACTCGCGGTCATGGTCGGTAAAGTCGAACACCCGCCCGTCCCGACGCGCCACTGCCCAGCAGCGGCAAACCGTGGTCAGACCACCGCGCAGATGTGCTTCAAATTCAGTTGATAGACCCATCAGATACGCACCTCCACCACCGGTACATTCGGCACTTCACCGGCCTGAAAACTCGCCACCGAAGTCTGGATCCGGTCTGTGTCAAACCGCACCGGCACATCGAACTCAAACCCCGCCGTCACCTCGACCCCGATATCGGGCGGATGGTTGAAAGTGATCACACCGGTTGCGGTATCCACATCGAAATGGATCGCCTCTTGCTGCTGATCCCCCTGAATGCCGACAACCACCGTGCCCGCTACCGGCTTGGTGATCGGGCGCACATATTGCGCTGTGCCGGACGCATAGGTCTTGGTCAGCGGGAAAATTGCCGTCACCCCGTCGCCAATCGCGATCACCTGATCCTCGAAATGCGGCGCGACCGAAGCCTTGCCGGATTTGTAATCCGCCCAGTCTTTCCAGCGAAACCCGTATAGCTGCCCCTGCCGCGCCTCGAAAAACGCGATCATCAGTTCCACATCATCAAGCGAGCGCATCCCGAGACCGGCATCATAGCGCCGCTTTGAATGGGCCCAGGGCGTGTTGCGCTCCTCGAACCCGTTGGCCAGCGTCACAACCTCGGTGCGTCGTTCAGGCCCGCCCACCGCGCCAAAACTCAGACTGGCCGGAAATCTTACCTCGTGAAAACCCATTGTTCCCCTCCTAGAAATTACGCTGCCCGCGGCCCAAAGCACGGCTTAGCTGTGCCGCAATCTGCCCTTGCGAACGGTTGAACCCTTCGACATCCGGCGTGCTGATGTTCATGGTGATATTCACAGGCCGCCCGCCACCGCTGGCCTCGACCCCCAACCGCCCGTTTGCACCCCGCGTCAACGGCATAATCGCCTCGGGTCCGGCCTCGCCCATCAATCCGGTGCCGCTCCGCATCGGAAATGTCGTCGGCCCGCTGACGATCCCGCCATTGGCAAAAGGCATCACGCGGCCTTGGGTAAAACTGCCACCCTTTTCAAATGCCGCCCCACCACCGAACAGCCCGCCGATACCATTGGCAATCAACCCGCCGAAATGTTTGGTCACGGGCGTAATCGCGGCGTTATAAGTGGCGTTGATCATCGACTCCGCCAGCTTGTTCAGCGCATCCGACAGCTTCATCCCGTCAAACACCAGCCCGTCAAAGGCCGACTTCAATCCACGCCCGATCCCCTTTGACAACACATCCACCTCGCGGTTGGTCGTGGTCAGGCTGTCGCGCATCTTTGACAACTCGCCGTCAAAGACCGCCGTCATCGCCGTTGCTCCGCCCATCGTTGCCTCAAGGGCCGCCACCTGATCGTCAAATCCGCTCAGCCCGTCCACTTCACTTGTCATGTCCATTCTCCAAATTGTCAGGATAGGCCTGCGCCAACTCCTCCAGCCGCGCCCGCCCCATCGGGGCATCCGCAGCACCCTCGCCCAGCATCATCAACAGTTCCGCCGGCGTCAGTTGCCAGAAATCGCGCGGATGCAACCGCAGCCCGCGCAACGCCACCCGCATCAGACCGGGCCAGTCAAACCCGCTCATCCCGCGCGCGCATCCGGCACCGCAAAGGCCCGTGCCAGCAGTTCCGCGGCCACCCGTGCCGCCTCGACCGGCCCACCGCCAACCTCGACCGCCATCAGATCCGCCGCACTGCCCTGCCAGCCGCCACCGCGCAGGCCCGCCACAATCAGTGCCAACACATCGCGTGTGCTGAACTGCCCGCTCTCGAACCGCTCGACCAGCGATACCAGCGTCCCCGTTTCCAGGGACGCCTCCAGTTCCGCCAAAGCACCCAGCGTCAGCTTGCAGACGTGTTCCACACCATCCAGCACCAACGCCACTTCGCCTGCCCAGGGGTTCGCCATTACGGTGCCGCCGTGAATGTCAGCACCCCGGCCGAGGCCATGCTCAGCTCATAGGTCGCCTCGCCATTATAGCTGCCCGAATATTCAACCGAGGTGATCTGGAAAGCCCCCTCGATGATGCCGAAGTCAGGAATAATCACCTGAAAATTCGGCGTTTCCCCGTCAAAGAAAATCTGGCGCGAGCGTTCATCCGTGGTGGCATCCTTAAAGACACCGGACCCCGAAATCGTGGCCGATTTCACACCAGCCCCGCCCAGCAATTCACGCCAGCCGCCTGCACTTTCCAGACTAGTCACATCCACCGCTTCCGCGTTGAAACTGATCCGCGTGGCCCGCAGGCCGACAACGGTTTCAAACAGACCGCCACCGGTCATGTCCATCTTGATCAAAGGTCCTTGCCGTTCTGGGCACCCATAGCTGTCACTCCAATAATGATAGATTTTTTTAGAAACCGGATATTTGCTCCGGTCAGTTGTCCTCGACCCGCGCATGAAACCGCAGATCAATCCGCCGGGTTTCCCCCGTGCCGACCCGCCGCGCCGTGGCACGGTCAAAGTTGATGTAACACAGCGCCCCGCGGCTTAACGTCAGCGTGGCCCCCTGCAACGCATCACTCACCGCCGCGCCCACTTCCTTGGCCGTCTGGAAACCGGCTGCATCCGAAATCACGCTGATCGTCACCATATGCAGCGCGCCATAGCCGGTCTTGTCCGACCGGTCGCGCACATCTTCCGGCCCCAGACTGACATAGGTGCCGGTGATCGGCCCCGCCGGTGCGTTGTCGTAAATCGCACTACCCACCAGCCCCATCAACACAGGGTCCGAAACCAGCCTCTGATAAATCGCCGCCTGAAGCGCGGCCGAAACGCCGTAACTCATGACGAAACCTCCTCATAGGCAAAACAGGTCAGGAAATGCGCCTGCGGGTCCCGCTCGGTCACCGCCTTGATGCGAAACAGCCGCGTGCCTTCGCGAAACCGCTGTTCCGGCTTGGGTCGCGATGGCGCCCCGTAAGGGGCGGCGCGCACCGTGATGCGGTAGGGCACCTTGGAAACGGTGATAAACTCGCCCGCCTTCTCTTGCCCCGTGCCCGCCTTGACCTCGGCCCACAGGGTGCCCAATGCCACCCATGTTTCGTTAAATCCGCCAGCGCCATCGGGCACCTGCACCGGATCCTCCAGCACCAGCTTGCGGTTCAGAACCGGCGCACTCATGACGTGGCCCCGCCCAGTATCCGCACCGTGCGGTAACGCTCGATCAGGCTGGTCACGCCATAAGGCATCACCTCGCCCGCCGCCCCGCCCAGATTGCGATGTTCATAATAATGCGCCGCCAGCAGCATCACCGCATGGTTCACATCCGCCGGCAAATCGCCCCAGGCGGCACCAAAACCGGCGTCAAAGATCACCTCGGCACTGCCGCCAATCGGAATGGTCGGCAAACAGCCCCCGACCGCCAACAGCTTTGGCCGGTGGTCATCCTTTTGCAGCGAATAACGGCCCGCATCGATCACCGTCACCGCCCCCAGACGATCCAGCAGGCGTAATTCGGTGATCGCGCTGACAGGGGCCACCGGAAACGCCTGTTCCCCCAGCGCCCGCCACGCGGTCAGCGACCACATGAAACTGCGCGCGATCAATATCTTGCCCGTGCGCGCCTCGATCGCCGCAACCGCGCTGCGCAGATAGCTTTCCAGCACCGCATCCTGCACCGCGTCATCGGCAAACCCCGTGCCCATCCGCAAGTGGTCCTTGAATTGTGCAATCGGCAGCGCCGCTGCCGGCACTGTGGTTTGCTCGACTAACATCATGGAAAATCTCCGAAAAATCTGAATTCCTCCGCCATGAAGGCGGGCGCGCGCCCATCGTATTGCTTGGACGGAGGGGAGCAGCTAGACAACACGAAACCCCGGACGCACGCCCATTTCAGCCCCCCGCCAATGCTGCGGCAGAGGGCCGATCCCGATCCGCTTTACGCGACCGAGAATTTCAGCAGCTTGATCGCGGCAAAGTCGCTCACGTCGCCGCCCACACGTTTTGTGGCATAGAACAGAACATGCGGCTTGGCGCTGAACGGATCACGCAGCACGCGCAGATCGGGGCGTTCGGCCACGGTGTAACCGGCGGCAAAATCACCAAAGGCAATCGCTGTGGCCCCCGACCCGATGTCCGGCATATCCTCGGCAATCAGCACCGGATAACCCATCAGACGCGCAGGCTCGCCCGCGGCCAGACCGTCGGACCACATAAAGCGGCCATCGGCATCCTTCATCTTGCGCACGGCACCGGCGGTTTTCGAATTCATCACGAATGTCGCACCGGCGCGGTATTCGGCCCCCAGCGCGTAAACCAGATCAATGATTGCATCCACAGGGTTGGTGCCATTGAAATCACCGTCAACACCGGTGGCGATATAACCCAGATTACCCCAGGTCCATGTCGCATCATCCACCGCCGTATGGGTCAGGAAACCTGTGGGCTTGTCCACACCGTCACCGCTGACAAAAGCAGCCGCCTCGGCGCGGGAAAACTTGTCGGCAATACGGCCAGCCAGCCAACCCTCGATGTCAAACGCGCTGTCATCCAGCAGACGCTGGCTTGCCTTGGGCAGGGCCGACAATTCATGCAGCGGAATGGTGATACGATCAATCGAAGGCGTGCCTGTTTCCGACGCCGGACCGGCCTCGGTGGCCCAGCCGGCGCCCACATCGGTATGATCGATCAGCACATCAAACGATGTCGCCTCGACATTCACTACGGACGCAATCGAACGCAGCGACGCGGTGGAATTCAGCACGCTCTTGATGGTTTCCGCTGTTTGCGGGTCCACCAGATAGCCACCATCGGCAGACACAGCCGTGGACATGGCCTTGCCTTCCAGAACAATGCCGCGCAGCGCGTCATCATCACCCGAACGCAGATAGGCATTGAACGCCTTTTGGTGCGGGGCATCGGTTTCGGCCGCCACAGAAAGTGCGGGGCGTTGATAGGTTGTTGTCTTGCGGTCCAGCATGGTCAGTCGCTCTTCTTGTTGTTGCAGTTTGGAATTAAGTTTGTCCTGAAAGTCATTCAGATCATTCACGAAACCGGCCATCGCGGTCTTCACCTCGGCAGCCGGAGACAGGTCCGTTGGCGCATGGCCAACGTCCCGAGCCTTGCGGTCGGTTTTGCTCATTTTGTTTTCCTGTGAAAAGTTGAGGTTAGATCGCTGGCTCAGTCGCGGGCCAGCATGTGGCGGGCGTCATTGATGACCCCAGCCAGATCACGCAACATGGCGGCCTCGGGGTTTTCCCCCTTCGCCCCCACCCGCGCTTCCGGAAGCATGGGGAACGTCACCAGTGACACCTCCCACAATTCCAGTTCAGCCAAGAGCCGCTGGCCCTTGCCATTCTTGTGTGCTTTTTTGGTGCGGTATCCGATCGACAAACCGTCAATCGCGCCGGCCTCGATCAGCGCCGCAGCCTCGCGCCCCCTGGCCACGTCCAGCAGCAGACGGCCCTTGACGTACAAGCCTTTGCCATCCTCGCGCACCTCGTCCCAGATACCGATCGGCTGGGTCGGATCATGCT
>Ga0256834_1001485_pt1 | contig 15785 bp, 11 predicted proteins | sample 4281140metaG_FD_190536 | JGI IMG/M metagenome (GOLD analysis project Ga0256834, IMG submission 190536) | Hydrothermal vent microbial communities from East Pacific Rise, Pacific Ocean - 4281-140 | ecosystem: Environmental > Aquatic > Marine > Hydrothermal vents | place: Pacific Ocean: East...
CTTCACCATCCCACTACAGTTGCTCTCCTATCATGTCGCCGTTCTAAAAGGCACTGATGTTGATCAGCCAAGAAACCTAGCCAAGTCAGTGACCGTCGAATAGGCAGTACTCAGACTATTGTAAATTGATCGTTAGGAATTAAGTCTGTTGCTTAGGAATTAAGTCTGTTGCAAATCGGGAGTTAGTAAATTAAGTCTGTTGCAAAATTATGTATCAAAGTCGCCTCCTCTATTTGGCTGAAAGCTTGGAAGTAAGGAGATATATAAAATGGGGGGCTCAGCTCCCGCTCTCTTTGATGGCAGCAGTGTGTCTAGGCCATTTGATATAGGATTGGCAAGTAGTAGTTGCCCATCCTACTTGGCTAGAGTTTGCCTCTTGCTAATGAGTGCGATGATCATGATCGTCTAGCACGAATAGCCTCTTTACGAGATTCGACGGATTTTCTCCACCCTTCCAGTGTTTCAACATCGGCAAGAAGCTCATCTGGGTGCGGGGTAGGAAGATGCACGCCAAGAGCTGGATCGTGAGCAAACTTTGAACTCTTTGTCATGCCTGCGTGAATAGTTTTGTGGTCCACATCCTCAACTACCACATAACTAAGCTTTTGTGTCGATATTCCCTCACCAAAGCGCGTAACAGTACCTTGAAAGAGTACCTCCTCAACACCACGCTCCCAAGCTAGTCGTAAGTGAAAGTATGTATCGCGAGCAAGCTTAGTTGTTTCTGCATCATCTCCGCTTTTGTGGGCTTTGGCGACTGCTTGATGCATTTGCCGAAGAGCCTTTACTCGTTTTGATGTTGTCATGGCATCGAATGGAAGATGGTCCGTTTGCACTCCAAATCCAACAGAAGCCTTACGAATGCATTGTGTTAACAGTTCAACTTCCGCCGTATCTGCTTCTTGCTGAAGAATGCATAGGAAATAGATATCGTGTGTTAGTACTATGACTTGTCGTTTCTTGGCTTCTTCTGCCAGGCGTTTCGCAACATGCCAGCGGCGGCGATGGTCAAGCGAAGAAACTGGATCGTCAAAAATAATCCCTCCGCGTCCCTTACCAAGGTTAACCTCCGTAAGGAAGGAAGCGATAGCAATAGCGCGCTGTTCACCCTCACTTAAAATATCTTTTGCCGCTACGTTCCCTTGAATTTCTAAAACTAACTTAAATCGTGTTTTACCTCCTGGCGACACTGGTTTCATAATAACTTTCAATTCATGAACATTAAGGTCTTTCAACTCGTTATTAAGAGCATCAGCGACTTCTTGAGTAGCCATGGTTTTTGAAAGCTCTGTGGATTTACGAGAGATGGCAGCTGTAACTGTTGCATTAACGCATTTCTTTAATTTTCCTACTAAGATAAACTTTTCAATTGTTTCCAACACAGCAACCTTTAAATCATTCAGCTTAAGGCGTGCATCTAGTTCTTCTTTTTCTTCAATTAGAGCATTCTTCGCCTTTTCATCCATGGAATCTTCAAGAGTCTTTGCTTCGGCTAGAATTTGTTGCGTGATCGTATCCAGTAATTCGGTATGCCCTTTTGGTAAAGCTGGGACTATGTTCCAGCTTTGTTCAGGCTTTGATGCTAAAAGAATGGATGATCGTCTATCAATTAATATCTTTTGGAAGTCAGTACAATCATCTGCTAGTTTTTGATTTGCCTCTATGAGCTCTTTTTCTAGAGCCTCATCAATATGCAAATCAAGTTCAGCTTGCTCAATGGCTCTATAAGCCTCCACTGCCAATTTTCGGGCAGCTTTGTCGGCCTTCTCAGCAGCTTGTTGGTAAAAAACCTCAAACGCCTCAAGCCTTTTCGCACCATCTACTTCAAGAGAATTTTGGCATAGTGGGCATAGTGACTCAGGGTTAAAGTGTGGAAATGTTATTCCTGGGTGGGATTCAATCGCGAAGACTCTTGCTGCATCAAAAAGCGCTTTCCAAGTCTCACCGCCTGTTTCGGGAAGCAGACCAGGCGTTTCTCTAAATTTTTTGCCAGCTAAGATAGCTGCTTGCTTTGCAATATTCGATTTATCAATGAGCAACTTTAGGTCGACAACATTTGTATCACTGATATTTCTGGTTGCCGCAGCTATCCGTTTGGATAGGCTTGCAAAACGAGTAGCCCGTAACCTGATGATTTTCGCTTTTTGCTTTGGGTCAGTTTCTGCGAGCGTTGCAGTTAACGCCGCTAAGCGTAGATGATCGGCTTCGCCTAACGTTGATAACACTTCCACGTCCTCTGGTTTTGTTTTCCCTGTAAGCGATGAGAGGAGTCTGCCAACTTGTGTTTGTGTTGCCGCTAATGCCGTGAAGAGTTCAAGTTTTGGTTTATTGTCTGTTAGATCTTTCGTGGCCATCCCGCGCAGCTTAGTACAGGTACTTACGAGTCCTTCTAGGATATCGAGACCATAAGGCACATATGCAAAGTCGCCTTGGTTATCAATGTATGCGCGGGCGCAATGAGCGTCGAATATGGCAATAGCAGAAAGCTCTTTTGGTGGAATGGCACCTGATGTCCATTCAACTTCCAGGGGGTTACCATCCACAATGAGCTCAAAAGTAGCCTGAGAAGGAGCGATTTTGTCCTGAGCTATATGAGCATTAGGATGAATTGGCTCACGTTGGTCTCGGGCACGGCATGCTTTTTTAAATACTCGTGAATAACCTGACTTTCCAGTGCCATTTTCGCCGTAAATCACACTCAGCCCGACTGGACTAACCGGGAGCCGTTGATTTTCAGCCAAAGCGTTGACGTTTCGAAGGTTCTTAATTGCTTTGAGTTGAACAAGTTGATTGTCAGTCTGCGGGGCAGCCACTTGCTCGTCTGCTAGCTTGTTTGGAACTCTTCCTTTTATATCAATAATTCCATGTGCGCTTTTTAATAACGCATAAAGATCATCGTAGTATTCATCAGATAGCTGATTTTTCCTGTAAAGCCTAGCTATAACGTCTTGCTGCCATTCAGGAAGCTCTTTCGACCAATTAAAAATTTCTTGTAATATTGTCATATACAAATCTTCCTTGATGAGGAGCTAGCTCGGAGTTCATAACGCAAAATATTTTTTGGCAGAGTAAAAACGCTAACGTCCACACTATGCTGATCACGTCTATGTTAGATTGGGAAGGCTCCGTAAGCAATGAATCGTCACTGTCGGAACAACCACCTCTATAGAGCTGTTGTTGGCTTAGTATAGGGTTGATGGGAGCACTTATTCACCACGTTTGTTTCTTAACCTCATTTAGCTGGCCATGTGGATGGCTGGTGAGTGCCCAGAACTGGCGGTGCAGGTTAGTATTTTCAGCTTAAAATGGGGTTGTCCGGTCCTGATGAAATGCAAATGGGGTTTGAAATTAGTAGCATTAGTAATATCCTCCATTGTTTATTAGAAGGGCTATTTAACCTATCAGTGACTCAAGCAATGGTTCATTATTCTTTCGTGGGGTGCTTTCAGATCTGAATCGTGTTTGTTGAAATATTTTACTCATAATTGAATTAGTACACATAAACCTGGAACAAAAGATAAGCAGAAGAGACTGGGTGTCTAATCGAACGTGAGCTAAAGATGGTGCTTCGTTTGACAATGAGGAGTGAAAAATCTTGAACAAATTGAAGTCATGCGCATTGTAAGCGATCCATTTGCTGGGGAAATGTTCATAGATTGCATCGTGAATATCTCTCAGGATCTGAAACGTTAATTTACCTTGCTCAATTCGTGGGGATTTTCGTGACAATGCCCTGAAAAGTTCATGTAGAAATGCAGGGTGGCGTTGCCGAATAATCAATTCTGAAGTTAGCTCATAATTCCGTACAGCCGTTGAATATCTATCAAGCTCATTTATTTGTGCTCTTGAGGTATTGGGATGGCATTGATCAGGCTGGGCTAAAAATGGATCTGGTTGGTCAGTAGATATCAGAGGTTCATTGTGAATTAGGCAGTGAGTCGATCCGGGGACTTGGTGCATTCTTTTCCAGTAGCAATGCCCCATAAGTTCTATCTGTTCCTTTGAACAGCATTGGCAGTACTGTGCTTTTCTACGAATAGGGGAGATGCTGATTGGATGATTAGGTACTAAATTAAAGGTATGTCCATGTGGCCACACATGATATTCCGATGGAGAAAAAGCATGGGTAAACGGAACAAGGGTATGTCTTCTTAAGTACTCATATTTATCCATGCTCGCAGCAAGTGCTAACGGTTTAATTGAGGCCATCTTTCCCTTTCGATTTTGACTTGAAAGTTGTTCAGGAAAGTGCTGATTCAATTCATTATGCATCATTGCTGTGGATAGGCTGTAGTTCATCCTTTGGATGCGCCCAGCGTAGCCTAGGGAGAACTCATCAAGATGCGGTGAAGGAAGAATCATTCTTGGTTGCTTATCGAAGTTTCTTGGCTATACATCATGCCCAATTCATTAAGAAGAGGAGAAGCGTTGATCATAAATATTCTTCTTCGGTTTGTTGAGGATTTCACCTAAAGCTTTGTTTGTTAGTGGGAGGCGATCGATTCTTTGTATTTTTGTTCGTAGTTCCGGCAAAGACTGTAAAAGACACGTAAGTGTGATTGGGTTACTAATGTTTGATTCAGCAATAGAAAGAGCGGTAGCCCTTACCTGGCAACATAAAAGCTCATCACGTTTGTCCCAGTTAACACATGAAGAGTTACCGCGTTTGATTTTAGGGATACTTTGATTAAAGGTTTCAAGCCATGAACGATCATTTTTGTACAGCCAAGCATAGGTAGATGAACCAAGCATTCGCATCACCTTAATACCATTGACAGAATAATGATCAGCTAAAGTTTGCCAGTTGTGGCGCTCTTTATCTCTTCGTATCTCAACACGCTTTTCAGTCCATTTCTGTAATAACCCAACTTCTGAGCGCATATAACGAGAGATGGTTTGAATGGATATCCCGCAGTGGCTTGCGATTGCTTTCTTGTCGTGACCTGCTTCAATCATTCCCGTCATTTGTCTGCAGATTTCAGTGTTTAATATTTTTGATCGCCGCTTAACTGAAATACCTATCTCAGAGGCCCAGCCCATACCTGTTGATGGGGCAATTCCAACCTCAACAGCTGCATTTGTAACGGAGTAGCCTTGTTGCTTTATAAGGTTGATGAAGTGATTCTTTTTTACATCAGCTCGTTCCTCAATTATTTGTTTTGACTCAGGCTTATGGGGCGGATTAGGAGTTGATGCTTCAGCAGCCTTATAGCTTTGTAAAAATTTTTGCCAGCTACTGAATAGCCATGTGATAACCATGGTATGACGGAGAGGGTGCGTACCTGTGCGTGGTGTGCGGAACAGACGACCAATTTGAGCTGCAGCATTTTTTTCAGAGGTTGGAAGTGCCCCTGAAATAGGCTGGTATTCCCACCTTTTTGAAAACTGATAGTATTCTGAGGCTATTTTAGATAGGCGTAAACTTCCACCTGGTGTTAACAAGTCGCGGCTCTTGAGTTTATGTATATAGGCCTGAAGAACGTGTAGCGGATTGAAGTAAGTTCCTGGAGGTAAATTTGTTATTCCAATGGATATTTCAGATAGACTTTTTAAGTGTTCTATTGGAAAGGGCTTGTTGATAGGGCTCAGTTTACTTTGATCGGGTAATAACCAACTAAATCGAGCTATGCCGGAACTTTTTAGCGTGCTGACTAATAGTGGTAGATTGTGTTTGCTACATAACCAGACCCCAGGAATCTGGTGATCACGGTGCCAGTAGGCAACTGAGTAGGTGTTTCTGTCTCTCACTACACACTTTGGGCAAGCTTTGAGTGGATGGTCTGCACCGAATCGGCTGGTTAATATGCCCAGTCTATATTTAAGGGAGCCGATGTTAGGACTGGCCATGGCCGCAAATGCATCTTCTGCATTTTGCTTGTCTTTGAATGGGAGAAAATATGGCAATATTGTGCGTTTTGCAATGATTGAATGACAATTACCATATGATTGTTTCGTTACATCAACAAAATAGTTCAGCCCACTAGGGAAATCATGCTGTGTTCCTCTTCTAGCACCCCCAAATAGCCTGGTTGATGTACTGCTAGGGTGAGGGTCACCACATAAGCGGTGATGCCGTGAAACTAGGCTGTACAGTGTTTCATTAGGCAGCCAAGCCGGTATGTTTAACTCTAATTCTGGAAAAAGATCTGGCTGAAAATCTTTATCCATACTGATCTATCCCCTTCTTATCTCAAGTCGCGATTTGCACGATCCAACTGCCAGCAGCCAATCAAAAATGTGACGCAAGCTAGCCCCACCCAAGCCCATTGATTTTCTTTCAGCAACGGAATGCTTAAAATTAGAGTAAAAATTGCTAGCAGCATAACGCCAACGGCAAAACGCCAGCGCCTAGTGCTCAGTGCAACATCGCTGTCTTGCGTGCTAGCAAATGGTTTTGCGTTACTTAAAGTCTCGCGCACCTCTCTTAAAAATGTCTTGTCCATATTAGGCAGCAATCTCCATAGTTTTATGAATAAATGTTGTATCGACCTTATCTTCTGGTGACATTTGTGAAATAAAGAGCCGTAGAAGCTTCATCCGTTTCTCAAAGTCGAGTGACAATTTATTCTCTAGCAGCCAATCTTCAATAGTCTGTAAGATTTCGTCATGGGCCTCCCAGTTGATTCCCCCTGGGACGTGGAAAGACTCATTCTGACCAGAAATTACATACATTACATTCATCCCTGCTGTGTGGGCAAGAGACAAATATTTAGCATCGGGTACGCGTGCACCTGCCTCATAACCCACCTGAGATCCCTGACTTATACATGTAATTTTGGCTAGCCCTGTTTGGCTAAGACCAAGGCGTAAACGTTCTTTTTTTAACCGGCTTCCAATATGATTTTGATCATTCATGCTGATAATAATATCAATATATTAATAATTATTGCAAATAGTTTATAATTAAGTGAAGATTTTACCAGTTCTTTAATACGGCCGTTGGAGTCGAACTATGAATGCCCAGCTCTCACCGTCAGAGGTGAAAAATGAATTGAAATTACGCGGGACAAGTATCGCTGAATGGGCGAAGGCTTATGGGTACCCCGTTCAAGACGTTTATGCTGTTTTGAGTGGGCGAACCCGAGGGCTACGAGGTATATCGCATGAAATTGCAGTGGCGCTGGGAATAAAGCACAGGCCAAAAAAATCTCAACGCTTTGCTGGTCTTGATCTTCCAGCTAGTGAACATGGAATTAGCAGAAAGCCTGCTAGGGAGGTAAATACGGGGTAAGTAGCACTGAAACTGATCGCCTCTGCAAAGGCGATCGGCTCCATATAGTGCGTTAGCGTGTCCGCTGACGTAATCCTGCTACCGAGTGACATGTTTGTCAAGTCTCGCAAGAGACATCTGTGCTCGAAATCCCTCATAAAATACATTATCAGATTCAGTTATATCTTTTTTTGAATGGTGTTTTAGCACCTAATCAAATGGTTTTATCATTGGAAGTGGGCTTATGAGCAGAAAAATATCTGAGCAAAAATTACGTAAAATTCTAGAGCGGCAGATACCAGCTAGGTATGGTTCTCGGTATGTACCATCACAACTCGCTACCCGAGATGAGGCGCCATCCCAGTCCCGTCCAGCTCGGTTAAGGTCTAGGAAATTTGGCCGAGAATTGCATGCAATGGGGCAACCAGAAACCTATGCACTACTGTTGGCTCTATATCATCCTGGTGTTGTAGAAATCCACGAACAGAAAATGTTATCAAGATGGCCAATAGAACACCCTCTATCAGGCATGCCTGAAATTGATGTAACGTCGCTTCCAAGTATTGAAGGGACTGTAGCAGTTGCTGAGCGACTAGGGTGCCTGGACCTTCATCCTGTAGTAAATGTCACCGACAAAAAGCACCCAGGTCAAAAAATTCAGGTTGCATATCCATATATAGGAGACCTCCTGTTATTTATCTCTGGAGAGCACCTTTATTGCATAAACTGGAATATAAAAGATAAAAATGAGGCCTTTGAACGGCCCTCATTTAGCAATAGAGGGAAAGCCACCGAGCGTGCTCGCCGGAAGGCATTATTCCGGCCATTATTAGAATCTGAATACTACCGAGATGCTGGTATTCGGACTCAGCGAGTAGCGGCTGAACACATGGATGATTGTTTGTGTAGAAACCTGTCTCGAATATGGACTTATTCTGAGATGCACCTGGAGATAGAAACAGGGATCCAGGAGGAGCTTATACATGGCTTCGAAATTGCAATAGAAACTCAGACTCCCCCTCTGGAGGTCTTTTTAGCCTCTGAAGCAAGAGGCCGATGCTCAACTAAAAATGCGCAGATTGTATTCCATAAAGCTATCTGGGACCGGCTCTTACGTGTGGATATGTACCACCCAATTTTGGAAGACATACCTGTACATCCTGAAGAGCGTGATGTACTCGAACAATATGCAGAGTGGTTTGCCCAATGAGTCATATTGGCCAACAGTTCATTGCACCTGATGGAATGGGTGTTTTAGATAACCAGCATACCTATCATTATCTGGGTCGAAGCCCACAGTTTTCCAGGGCTTTGCTCTGCTATTTTGATGAGCCTCCGTCTGTCCATCTAGTGTGGGTCGGCTTGCAGGAGTATGAATCAGCTCTCATAAATAAACGTATCATTGTTCATCCTGAGCAAAAAACATTACCCCCGTGGTTAGAGGTGCTAGAGGGGAAAATCATTGAACAGATTGATGATTTAAATACACGCAAAAAAAGAAAAAGTAATGAAGAGCGTATTAAAGAGCGCCTAAAAAAAATAGAACCACTCCTTAAAAAGCAGAAACAGATATTAAAATCAGAAAACCCATTTTCCCTCATTGATAAATATGCTCGGAACCATAAACCATCAATTAATCAGAAGAGCGCTAGATTATGGTTTTTTACATATGTTTGTTTTGGGTGCTCAAAATGGGCATTAACCCCTGCGTTCCCTAACTGCGGCAGAGGTAAACGAACCGAGAAAGCAGGCCCTAAACTTGGGTGTCCAAGTTACAGAGGTAAATTTTCTGGATACCGATGTACATCAGCTATGCGCGATGAAATCTGCACCTCATACATGGCTAGGAAAAAGCTGGGGAGATTTCTAACCAGTATTTATGTTGTATCAATGTCAAAGGATTTTGGCTGTAAATCGCGCCCTTTTAATAAGGGTCGTGATTATGAAATTTACCATCCTTCAGGAAAACCTTTTCCTACGTATGATCAATATAAGTATGTAATTCACAAGAGAATTGGTAGAGATCAGGTGCAGATGTATTTATATGGTGAAACACGAAAGCGAGTAAAAGCCTCAGCATCTAAAGGTAGTTTCACTGAGTCGGTTTCACATTTGCTTGAACGTGTAGAGGGTGATGCATACTACCTGAAAGAAGTGCCGAGAGGGCCCCTGTCGGGTGAGCCAATGCCACCGATGTCGATTGTACGTCTGAGATGTTTTTTTTCAGGCTATCTTGTCGGCATAGGATTTTCATACGGGCATGAACGAGCAGCAGCATACAAAATGGCCTTATTTTCCATGGCTATACCAAAGACTGAATTTTGTCGTTATTTTGGGCTGGAGATATCAGATGAGGCGTGGCCAGGCGTGGGAATCCCTCCCTGGCTGAAAATTGATCGAGGGCCGGGGGCAAGCAAGGAATTAATTAAGGAATTTGAAGAGCGTATTCCGATAACTGAGCTTGCGCCATCCTATGAGGGCCAGAGTAAAGCTGTCATTGAGTCTAGTCATCCAAAAGATCTTAAATTTGAGGGAGCTCCCATGTGGAAAAAAAGCAATCTTGATTACGTTGAGCTTGCAAAACGCGAGATTTTAAGGGCAATAAAAGACAACAACAAAATTGATGTCTCTGCACGCATTACCCCAAGTACAGCTAATTTGATGCCGACCCCAATAAATTTATGGCGATATTATGACGAACGGTGCCGCACTGTTGCTCTTCCAATGAGGTTTGAGTCAGCAGTGTGTAACCTATTGCAGGCGGTGGAGCTAACTGTTTGTGAAGATGGAGTGTATTTAGAGGGGCAGCGGTATTATTCACAGGCACTGAGTGAAACGGGGATGTGTGAAAAAGTGATCACACAAGGCAGATACCGGGTATGGGCCTATACGCTTGGAGTGGTGGCGCGCAGGCTTTGGGTTGATTATCAGGGACAGCTAATCGCGGTAGATGTTTTATTAAAAGTTATTACGGATGATGCAGAGACACACCTGTCTCTTCCGATGCTGGAAGAAATCAATAAACTAAGGAAGCTTCAGAAAACTAAGTTGAAAGATCATCGGTTGGCAGTTGAGCTGGAGGCGATGGATCAATTTGAACAGGAGACAGGAAAAGACTGGGATGGAAGCACACTGTGTAAAGGCAAGCCCAAGCGAGGTACGAAGAAAGCCCGTTCAGAATATTCTGTTGTCAAAGATGTTGTTCTGGGGCGCTCATGACAAATCGAGAAGAAAATCCATGGGTTCATCGTTTTGATGGATTGGATCGAGGCTTAATTAAATCTCGTTTAATAACTAATCAGAAGCCGTTGCAAAATCTCCATAAATTGCCATTGGAGACAGCATGTGAAGAGTTAGAGCTAGCTCTAGCATCTGTGTTTATTCCAACAGAGCAAGTAGTGGATCTTGTTGAGAAGATTGTGGGCCTTGGGCGTGCACACTCTTCAATACACTATAAAAGCAAACGCTCATTTATAAGAGACTGCTATTCACATGAGAAGCCTTTTCCGAAAGAGATTTTTCCATACTGTTTAACAGGGCTGGCCGGGATCGGGAAAAGTGTGTTACTTAGTTCGTTGCAACGAGTATTACCCAAGCCAGGTGAAGTAGAAATAGATGGCTATTCAAACTTCCCTCTTGATTTGTTATGGCACATTTCTATACCAGGTAAATTGCCGATATCTGGTCTGTTAGCACGCTTGCTGGGCAATGATTTTCAGAAGCTTCATAACAAAAAAATGGATATCCCTGAGCTAATTGACAAATGTAGGTGGAAAGCCCATATGTCAGGTGCTTGCATCATATGTATTGATGAATCTCAGTTTCTAACGTCTAGCACTACAGCAAATGCACAGATTGCTGAGTTATTTAGAACTTTTTCACATATTGGGTTGCCGCTTATATTTTCAGCAAATTATAGTTTAGGTCATCGTTTATATAGGCGGCCACAAGAAGATAGACAGCGTTTTTTAAGCAATCCATGGTTTTTGTTGCCAGACACACCAAATAGCGATGATTGGGTCGATACAGTTAAAGGGTATAAAGCTGTTTATCCAGGGGGCTTTGGTTTTATTCCTGAAGAGGATGCCACTCTTCTACATGGTTGGTCAGCAGGTAATAAACGGATATTGAAGCAGTTACTTGTCTTGTCCTACAGGAGATCTCGAGGAGAAGGAAAGAGTGTTAGTTTATCTCAGATAAAAAGCGCATTTATGTCTACTGAATTTTCGGCTAGTCGAAAAGATGTTAATGATATGAATGAGTTGTTTATAACAGGAAGGGCAGCAAGTAAGGATCTTGAGTGCCCGTTTGAACTGCCAAAAAGTCGAATCCAAGCCCTTCAAGAGGCCCTCAAAAAAGAGCGTAGGGCTAATGTATCTCAGAGTTTTATTGAATCAACCATGAGTAAAGGCGAGCAAGAAATAGTGGAACAGATGACGAAGGCGGTTGCTGAAAAGCCCAAAGCAGATGTGTCACCGATTGGAGGGAGAAAAAAACGTACAGTTGCTAGCTTAAGAGAGGCAGAAGATTTAATCTAAATCACCACCTTTAAATCACAGAGGCTGTGATAAATGCAAGGACTGATTAATGTCGGCTTTCCCGTAAATGGCCCTTTTCGGGAAAGTAGGCACGATAGGTCGTAGAAGGAATATGACCTATAAACCTAGTTGTTGAATGACACCAACCATTATGTTCTGAAAAAATAGACTACCTCGTAAACCCAAAAACGCTAATGTTAGGTGGTGTCGCGAGTACTTAACACCTGCTGAAATGGATGCCCCGATGGCCTCTGCCGGTCAGCTTGGCCGTCATGGTTTTAGAGTCCCAGAGTCGATTGCTTTACGCTGGGATCAGATAGAGTTCGATACTGGTCTCGTTCATATCAACCGATTGAAGAATGGCACGAATAGTGTCTGTAACAATGATGGATGAGTAATTCAATTTAGGTAAACCACCGCCTCTGCCGGTGAGACACGAATAGGCTCTGTCATTCCGGCGTGCAGAGACGATAATGGCCTCCTTTTGAACCAGCAAGTTTTATGAGGAGGCTCATTATGAGAGAGTGGTAAAGCTAAACTCACGTTAATCATAATTTGCTTCCCGTAATATAGGCCTAATGATTGACCTTACCTCCATTTGTGTAGTTATATAGTCCAAAACCAAAACCAAAACCAAAACCAAAACCAAAACTATTTGGATGAACTGCTCATGGATGTCGACATCAAATTAAGTCTAAAGCCCCTCTCTGCTATATATTTCTTGGTGCTTATCACTCTTACTATTGCAGGATGTGGCGGTGGCGGTGGATCACCCGAACCAGAGACAACGAGTACGATATCTGTTTTTTTAACTAAAGCCCCTATCAGTGATGCTATTTGTAATCTTCATGGTATTGCAGATCAAGTGATTGCTGGCCCGGTTAGCTCAAATGCTGGGAGAATCCAATTTACTGGGATTTCATACAATGGGGATGTTTACACTCAGTGCAGTGGTGGTAGTTATGTTGATGAAGCAACTGGTAGCACTGTACAGCTTGCAGCTCAACATATTATGCGCTCTGTTACTAACGCTATTGGGGGTAGCTCAACAACAGTGAGTCAAATTGTTACACCACTGACAGAGATAGCGCATCGTCTTGCAAGAGCAGGAGGTGAACTAAGCAGTGCAGATATGGCCACTTCAGCAGCTGAAATAGCAGATAACTTTGGTCTGGATGGTATCGATATCACTCAAGTGCAGCCTACTTCTCTGGACAACATTAATGGAAACACTCGCGATAGTGACCGCTACGGTATTGCCTTGGCAGCAGTCTCACAAATGTTGGAAGACGGACGTGCATTGCAAGCAGCACCCACAGGCGATGAGCTGATTTCTCTTATTACTCAAATAGAGTCGGACCTAAATAACACGGGCTTTGATAGTTCCACCTACGTACTAAGCCTGGCAAACCTTACTAGTAATCCCAATACTCAAGGTGTAATCGCTGATACTTCTACCGTTAGCAGCCTTGCAGGCACTAACCTAGTACCAATTGCCAATGGGGGTGAGGACCAAACGGTAGTCTCTGGCGCAGTGGTAACGCTCAACGGTTCTGGGACGGATACTGATGGCAGTATTAATAGTTACAGTTGGGAAGAAGTGTTGGGTAGTAGTCTAAACTTGGGCGCTTCAAACAATGCAGCTTTGAGCTTTACCGCACCGACAGTCAGCAGCGAAACCAATTATACGTTGCGATTGACCGTGGTTGACAGTGCTGGGGCCAGCGCAAGCGATGAAGTCACCGTTACGGTTCGAGCGGTATCAAATACCCCACCCACTGCCGATGCTGGTTCTGATCACTCGGTGAATGAAGGGACGTCTTTTGTGCTGAGTGGTTCAGGTAATGATTCTGAGGGCAATGTTACTTATCGTTGGTTACAGGTTTCTGGACCTTTAGTTCAAATTTCAGATTCTTTTAGTAGTAACACTACCGTTAAGGTCCCTGAAATCACTAGTGAGTCAGAAACAGTAATTTTAGAGCTTGAAGTAAGTGATTTAGGGGGATTAACTGCGACTGACCAAGTAGCTATTTCCATAAATGGTAATGGCAACAACGAGTCGACGGTTACATCGCGCGTACTTGCTAGTGAGCAGGGGAGCGCCATTGGTTTTACTTCAGATGCCATGCTGAAGACGTTGAATGCACCATCTATAGGGCGTAATGGTCATGTGGCTTTTTCTGGGCTGGTAGTGACCGATACAGAATCCGGATCGACTACAAGCAGTGCCTTATGGTCAGGCATGCCGGCTTCACTTTTACTCACTATGCAACAAGGGGATATGGTTTCTGGTTTTCCCAACAACGTGCTTATTGGCTCAGAGTTCCTTACAACGCCTATTGTTACATCTTCAGGTTACGTTGCTGTATATACGGAACTTCAGGGAGAGGTGGGGCCGGGAACCGATGAGGCGCTTGTTGTACACGTCAATGGTGAGACAAAGAAAGTGTTTCAAATTGGCGATCATGCCGTTGGTCTAGAGGTCGACGAATCGATAAGGGGATCTAATCAGGTATTTGCCTTTTCCGATGCAGGTTTAGTGTTTATTTCTGGCTACCAACGCCAAGGTAATTACCGAGGACAAGCCCTTTGGTACTGGGACTTCGAAGAGCTGCGCCTATTGGCAAAAACTGAGTTAGAAAGCGGCTTATATACTAATTGCGCCTACGAGGCCTTGCATTTACCGCGCATAAATGATGCAGGGAAAGTGGTATTTACAGCCTCATTTGAGCCGGTATCAGGGAGTGGCGTCACGTGTCCTTACGGTGGACTCTACGCGTGGAATGCGACGGACGGGTTAGAGAAAATGGTCGATACAAACAGCGTGGTTCCAAACATACCAAACGCTACATTTTATCCGATTACAAATCTTCCTGGCAGCATCAAGCTGGATGATTCCGGGGGGGTTGTCTTCGCCTCAATGGTGAATATCGATGGTTATTACCAAGGGGTGAGTAACTGGTATAAGCCTGCGAACAGTGCTATTCAGCTTATTAGTGCCGTAGGGGAAACGCTGCCAAATGATTTCACCTCAAAATGGAACACGAGCAGTGATGTAGCGGGGATGACTAATTCAGGATTGATCGTTGCAATCTCGGCAGATACCTATCGTGAGTTCATCATGGTTGGTGCTCCTCGTAGTACAGTGCCCTATAGCGATTTTGATAACCTTGGTGCATCTCAATTTACACTGATGGCACGAACTGGCACCTTGATTGAAGATGGTCAAAACTCGCTGGATGAGTTGAGGTCCCCAATGATTACCAATGGTAATGATGTTATATTTCAGGCAAAAAAGCCGACCTCTTCCGTGTGGTTGGCTAGACAAGGGGGAGGGCTGGAGCGGCTCATTGAAGAGGGGCAAGACCTTGTTTTACTGGATGACACTGTAGAGACCCTGGTTGGCGTCCAATTTGGCGACGCTACTCAACTATCAGGGGCATCAGGTCATTATGCTAGTAGTATTGGCGGGGGAGGCGCATTGCAGCATAGTGATTCCAAAACGATTGTTAGCAAGGCTATTTCATTAAACGGGTACTTTTTCACATATCATATCTTGCATACAAGCTATAAGTGAAGAGGGCTGTGCCCTCGCTATGTAGGGCCGTAGCGTACCTGAAATTTTGTTTATGGTAGTAAAATGCCAGTCGACTCTGTCTATTAATCCATAAGTTTGTAGACACACTGTAAGCATTTCTACTGATTGTCTATTAAATCGTGTATTGCTGTCTTGAAAGGCAGTGTGTCTAGCAAGTGACTTAGGAACAATTTTCAGCTCATAGGGACAAAGTGAGTAGGTCGCTAGATAGAATATTTTGCAACAGACTTCCCGCAGTTTTCCTAAGAATTCGTGCTCAATAGAAACAAAGATTTAGGCGCAAATTTGCAACAGACTTAATTTCAATCGATCAAAATGTCGGAGAACAATAAAATAGGCAACAACACAATAAAGTTGTTTACTAAGGCAGGGCATTATCATAAGTCATTGATTTAACTTGCGACCTTTAAATACAAAAAAGTCTTTGTGCTTGATTATG
>Ga0256834_1001486_pt1 | contig 15783 bp, 12 predicted proteins | sample 4281140metaG_FD_190536 | JGI IMG/M metagenome (GOLD analysis project Ga0256834, IMG submission 190536) | Hydrothermal vent microbial communities from East Pacific Rise, Pacific Ocean - 4281-140 | ecosystem: Environmental > Aquatic > Marine > Hydrothermal vents | place: Pacific Ocean: East...
TGTTATCCAGCTACCGTATTTCCACAATGTGCTGGCGACATCGGGCTTCCATCGTGGCAGCATGCTGCCATGCAATGCTTTTCTGGAGGCCATGACCCAAAACAAGAAGGCCAACAGGCGCGCGACAAAAACAGCCTGGGTGACACTCTCCAGATCCGGAGAGAAAAAATACGCTGTTGCCAAGGGCAAAAACTGGAGAAGCAGTTTTCCCGCAACATCGACTGTATTCAGCAGAAGGAATTTTTTCCTCCCGAGAACAACGCCATGCAATGCGCTGCTGCCGATTGAGGGGATCAAGGATAGCGATACCCATAATACGGAGGCACGCACCTCCTCCCGCAGACTGGAATCCATGTTAACCCAGTAGGTCAATACATAACCAAGCGCAAAGTAGAGAAAAAATGCGCCAATAACAGCGAGAAACAGGTTTACGAACAATCCTGCCCACAACACGTCTATCTTCTTGTCATCGCCATCAGCGGACAAACCGGCAATCTTATGGGCAATTGCCCTCCCGATGCCAAAATCGAAAAAACCAAAATAACCGAACAATAGCCACAGGATACTGAGGACCCCGTAGCGTTCCATGCCGATAAGCTGCAAATACCAGGGAACGCTGATCAGCAGAATGCCAAGAGAAACCGCACTCCCGACGAAATTGTAAAAGGTGTGTTTTTTGGTGCTCACAAAACGATCAAAAGCGGCGCCTTCCAAGAAAATGCCGCTTGCACAATGAAAACCGGAATACCGGGAATATTCCTCGGATACGATGTGTGCGCTACTGTCATGAACGGTTTGCTGTCTTGATTCGTGGCCAATTGACTGCAATTGTAAAAAGGAATCGCGGCCCGTCGATCACATCCCTGCGCCACAGCTTCCCCGGTTCCGCCAGGAACCGCCACACCCATTCAAACCCGGCGTTTCCGATCCATTCGGGTACGCGCTTGATCCGCCCGCTGTGAAAACCGAAGGCGGCTCCCACGCCAATGGCAACAGGGACATTGAGCTTATGATGATTTTCCGCAATCCAGCGTTCCTGCTTGGGCAAGCCCAGACCCACCCAAAGAACATCGGGCCTGGCCTGATTGATTCTATCGATCATGGCTTGTTTTTCTTCCGCGCTATGCTCCCTGAAGGGCGGCGAACACTGGCCCGCAATCCTGTGGCCCGGATAGTTTGATTCCAGGGTCTGTTTCAGTTTTTCCAGGGTTTCATCCGTATCGCCGAAGAAGAAGCTACTGTACCCCTTGCTATCTGCGCGCTCAAAGAAACCGCGCATCAAATCCGCGCCCGTCACTCTGCCACTCGCCTTTTTGCCCAGGCGTTTGGCAATCCATACCGGAGCAATGCCATCGGGCACAAACAATTCCGCCTGATCCAGTATGGCCTTGAAACCGGGATCCTCCATTGCGCAATGCAACCCGTGAAAGCCGGTCACGACCATCCGTGCGGGATTTTCTAGCGGATGAGCAATCCACTCCTCGATGTAATCCACCGCCTGTGCTGTCTCGATGAGGTGAACACGGTTACCCAGGATATCCACATGGGGCAGCTGGGCGATAGCAGGGACGGGATTGGACATAGGTTCTTTCAAGTATCACGGAGAGGGGGCGCGCTTACGCCCTCATCCAGAAACTTTCGCCTTTTCGACCTGTTGTTTTATCCAGGGGTAGGTTGCTTCCAGCCCTTTGCGCAACGATGCTGAAGCACGCCAGCCAAGCATTTTTTCATAGAGGTTGTTGTCGGAATTGCGCCCGCGCACGCCCAGCGGCCCGGGAATATGCTTGATACTTACTTTCTTTCCTGCAATGTCCATGACCATTTGGGCCAGTTCATTGATGCTGACCATTTCTTCAGATCCGATATTTACCGGGCCGGTCCAGTCAGAACGGGTGAAGCGCAAGGTGGCCTCGAGGCATTCATCCACATACATGAAAGAACGGGTTTGTTCTCCGTCACCCCACATTTCAATCTCGCCGCCATCCTCGGCTTCGGCAATCTTCCGGCAGAACGCGGCCGGCGCTTTTTCTCTCCCATCATTCCATGAACCTTCCGGACCAAAGATATTGTGATAACGGGCAACCCGGACATCCATGCCATAGTTTCGATGATAGGCCAGGTACAAACGCTCGCTGAAGAGCTTTTCCCAACCATAGTCACTGTCCGGCTGTGCCGGATAGACGCTGTTTTCTTCCGTCGTGGGGTTTTCAGAATCAAGCTGGTTGAATTCGGGATACACACAGGCTGACGAAGAATAGAAGATGCGTTTGATATTGCGCTTGCGGCAGGCTTCCAATACGTTCAGGTTGATCATCGCCGAGTTGTGCATGATGTCTGCGTCATTGTCGCCGACAAACACGAAACCTGCGCCGCCCATGTCTGCGGCGAATTGGTACACCTCATCGAAACGCCGGTCGATGACATGGCTGCAGAAATGCGGATCGCGCAGATCGCCCTGGGCAAAATCGTCTGCTACTGTTTCAGCAAACTCGGGAAACTTCAGGTCCACGCCCCTGACCCAGAACCCCTCTTGCTTGAGGCGTTTGACCATGTGGCTGCCGATAAAGCCGCCCGCACCGCATACCAATGCTGTTTTCATTTGATTGTGCTTCTCCTGAATAGAGTAAAATGATCTGCCGTACTGGCCAGCTTTCAAACCTATCCTGTGTATATGCCGCAACACCCGCAATCCACCGATGGTTTTATTTTTTCCCTACTCGGCGGAAAAATCCCGGCATGGCCCGCTACGGCAAGCACCGCTTTCGCAGATGGGCTTCAACAGGAACTCCGTCTGCAGGGCCTGTACCCGCTGGTCTACCATCTGTGCAAGAGTGCTCCCGCATGGAAAACCTGGCCTGCCGGCATCCGTGAGCGGGCGAAAAAAACAGCCTTTCAGCAAGCGGCCTGGGACCTGGCTGTGGAAAGCAGAACCCGCCATCTGCTGACAAGATTGCAGGCGTCGGGAATTTATCCCATTGTACTAAAAGGATCCGCCATCGCCTACACGCATTACCAGCGGCATGGCGCAAGAACCAGGGGCGATATCGACCTTCTTTTCTCTCCCAGGGATTTGCCCGCCGCCTTTCGCATTCTGGAAGCAGAAGGATACGAATACACCCATCGCCAGGGCTACCTGGGGCAGGAACTGGGCTTTCACGACACCTCCCCCGGACAAAAAAATCTGCCCCTGGACATTCATTGGAGAAGCAGCAGCTATGTACTGCTGGCGCACCTGCTGGACTACGAAGAAATCATCGACTCCGCCATACGCATTCCCGAACTGGCCGACCACCCCTGCGCCATGAATCCGGTTCACGCCCTGCTGCATGCCTGCATCCATTGGGCAAAGCACGCCGCCAGCGGCGACAGTATTCGAACCCTGTGGCTGTACGATATGTATTTGCTCGCCGGCGCACTGACTGAGGGGGAAATGCAACAGTTTATTCAAAGCGCCACTGATAAAAAGATCACCCGGATATGCGCTGCCGCCATCGCTGCGGTAAAGCAGACACTCACCTGCAAGGCACTGGAAACCCTGCATCACGAGCTGCGCCAAATCCGTCAACAGGAACCCAGCGCCAGGATGCTAGAACATCATGCTGCCAGCTTTGCGCTCCGCGATATGTGGTCCTTGGAAAACAGCGCCATGTTGCAAAAGAGCCTGCAGGACATCCTGCTGCCGCCCGGCGCCTATGTGCTGAAATTCTATGGCAGGGAAAACCGGCTATGGCTGCCCTTCCTGTACGCACACAGGGTATCGGCCGGATTGATCGAGTACGCCAGGCGCGGTTTTGGTATTGAGCGATAACCTACCAGTCATCCAGGGACACGCCATTTCTCGGCTGCTGAACCACCGGCACGGAAGCTGCGGGAACTTGCAGACGCCTGGTTCTGGTCTTTCCGCTTGCTCTTTCCTTGAGCGCCATCTCCTCCTTGTTTTCTTTCAGGAATACCGCCAGCAACAATGCAAAATAGATGGCATTGGCCGGTTTGTGCAAATTGAAATCCACGAAAGAATGGAGCATTAAGAGAAACACGCCAATACCAGCGCCGGCCTGAACATAACGGAAGGTACGCCAGCGCCCCTTGATCCACAACCTGCGCCAGCCAAGGGCGTACAGCCCCAATCCGGCGAGAACAAGGAACAGCGCCAGTATGCCGCCATCAAATACCCACTCCAGGTAATCATTGTGGGCATGATTGACGAACGCATCGATGCCGACGGGCTGAAAGTATGGGTAGACTTCCGGATAGGCCCCAGGTCCCGCACCCACAGGGAAATACTCCACTGCCCCCTGCATGGACGTCGCATAGATGCTCCAGCGGGCATCCTCCACGGGATCCATGGAAAAACGATCAAGAATGGGGGCAAGACCAATTTCCACTGTCAACACCAGAATCACGGCGATCACGGTTCCATAGGTGCCATAGACGTTGTTCCCGCCCAGGCGGCGCGCAAACACCAGCAAGAGCAGAAACAGCCCGAGCATGGTCAGGGCAATACCGGCCCGGGAGCGCGTGAACACCAGACACAATACGGCCAGTATCCCGATAACGGCATAGACGCTGGCCTGATGTCCTTTGGCGGTGGCAAGGAAGCTCAACCGTTTGCGCCAGGCCCCCTGGACGGAATCGAACCTGTGCTGGCCTACTGTCGCCGCAAGCAAGGCCAGGGCCACAGGAAACAGCATTTCCAGAAACCCCGCCAGATGATCCCTGTTCAGATAAGTGCCCGCAGCAGCCTTGATGCCAAACTCATTGGGAATATACAAGAAGCCGACGCTCCCGCCTCCATACTGCATGAGACTCAGCACCGACTGAAACACAGCCATGCCCAAGGCCACATAGACCAGCTTGAGAATATTTTGTTGCGGCTGATTGATGACCGCGGCAAACACCGCCAGAGGCGGCAACAGCGCCCACAGCGCCCCTTCCGTTTTGTATGGCGCCAGACTAATGGCGCGCCAGGCCGCCTCGCCATCCATGCCGATTGCCTGATAGATTTCGGAAAACGCCTCTCGCCCCGGCAATTGCTGCCACAACGCTGCCGGTACGGGAACCAGCATCAACAATGGCAGCAAGAGCATGCCTCCCAGTAGCACCAGTTGCATGGCGTTGAGGCGCAGCAGCTCCTGGGGACGCATCAGCATCAGAACAAGGATGCACAATGAAACCAGTTCCAGCAGCAACAGCGGCAACGGGAGATTGCCGGCGCGAAACAGCGGTGCAAACACAAGCATCAGCACAAGCAACCAGAAGATGCCTTGTCGATATGCGGTAAGCGGCTTTTGCATGCGTCTTTGCTTTCCCGGACGGAAGAAAAGCCGAAGTCAGGGACTGATGGGAGGAGGCGGAGGCACGGGGTCGTCCGTGCCCGGGACAATTCCCAGCACAACTCCCGTACCGATAAAGGTCAGCACATCCGCAGAAGTCTGGTTGCCAAAGATCGCAGGAGTACAGTTGCCCACGGGCGTTGCCGCCAGGGGACATTTGTCGGCATCGATGTCTACGATCTTCAGGCCATCCCAGGCTTCATCACAACCGTTGAAATAGGATATTTCCACATGGGATTCCTTTGGCACCCGCACCTTGAAGCCGTTTTTCAGCTCATGCCCTTTTTCCGCCGGACGAAACCCCTGCCCCTCATCAACGAACACCTCGCCTTCGAGCTGTTTCAAAACCGCAATCGGGCAGCTGTCCTTGTCCACGGTAACCGTTTTGTCTCCTTCATAGACAACACTGCATGCGCCCTTGTAGTTCACTTCCGCCTTGCCATCGACTTTCAGCTCATCGCCATGCTCCAGCACTTCCCCTTCCCGGGCCAGCCGAAACTTCCCGTCGCGTTTGATCAGAACGGTGCCTGCGATCTGGCTGAGGATGATGGCCACATCATCAGCGCCAGCCGCCCCACCCATGCAGGGGATCCACAGTCCGGCCAGGGTGGGACAGCTCTCCACATCCACATCCACGATTTTCGCGCCTTTCCAGACCACTTCACAGCCGCTGTCGAAAACCACCTTGACCTCTGCGCCTTCCATGATCATCAGGCGGTCGCCATTCGCAACCCGCTGACCGGCCTGAACAGGCAAATAGCGGTCCCCCTGGAACAGCAATACGTCACCCTTCACAGAAGCCAGCACGGCATTCTGGGCGTCTTTCGCCGGCGCGCTGCCTGCCTGCAACGCGAGGGTCAGTAACAATATGGATAGAACCGCTTTCATACGCAATGCGTTCGCTATTTACCTGGTGGGTTATTCGGGCCTGTTCGCGCCCGAGTCAGAATATTCGGGCCTCCGGCCTGGCAAACATCTCTCTGCAACAATTGGGATTACGCGGCAATCCTAGCATTATAGTGCTTATCATCCAAGAACTTAGCTTACTGGCCCGGCAATCAAACAGTGCATCTTCAGCCAGGTTGCGGACGCCCGCGGATAGGCGCGGAAATACTGCTGCAATCATTCTGCGGCCAATTTCATTAACCCGGCCCGCAGACGGGCATGACTTGGCCGCTCCTATATAAATCAATAGGTTCGGGAGTTCCGCCCCAGACCGATTCCAAGCTGCGAAGAAAACAACGCTTGCCTGATAAGTACGCCTGGGCCAGGCGCAGATCAAAGTGCTGAAGGCGCAACAGCAGATTACCGCGCCGATAGCAACTACCCTTCTTTCCCCTATTGCATACCCGGTTTTTCCCTATTCCAGGCGGGACTCTCATTCCAGCTTACGGATGGACAGACGGTCAAACCACAACTCCCCTTCAACAATTTGCTCATCAGCACCTTCCACCACCATCTCCAGTCGCAGCAACTGCCCGGTGCATGCCTTGTCATCAGGAACCATAAAGCGAAACCGCTGGGTCTCCCAGTCGCTTGCCCCCACCAGCAACGGCCCTTCTCCCAGCAGCTTTTCTTCATCCCCCATGCAGCGAACAACCCATTTCAATCCACCTTGAATGCGCAGGCGGTCAACCCTTGTACGCAGGGATGCCACATACTGCCCCTTGCTCAACAGCAGCGGTTGATACAGTTGTTTTCGCGGGGTGTTTTCGCCCTTGTAAAGAACATGCAGCGATTTCTCGCCCTCGGCGCCATAGGTGTGCTTGCGCCGGATGACCCAGGCCTTGTCTTGGGGAAAGTGCCAGCCGAAACCCGCATTCGCGGGAGGCAATTCGAAACCACCATCGAATACGCTGCCAAGATAGCTGCGCTGCGTGGCGTCCAGGCCGTTTATCCACACCAGATAGGCTTCCGCCCATTGCTGATCCTGTTGCAGACGCTCCACCAGCAGCTTTCGCTCCGTCCTGGACAGGGGCACCGCACTGGCATGCCGGATGGAAGCCACGGCAACCACTGTCTCGAGTTTCTTTGCATGTTTGCTCAGGTATTCGAAGAATGCATCCCACCATGGAGGAGGCGCCTCGGCCAGGGACTGGAACATGCCAACGGATTGCTCGTTCCCGGCAATCCTGCTCAAGACGGGGAAAATCCTGTCTCCCAGCCCAGGATCCAGCTCCAGGGCCACGGCCCAGTTCTCCATGGCATGCGCCAGTTCTCCCCGTTCCACCCAGTAGCGCGCAGCATTCAGCCGGATGTTCTTGTGTGCGGGCATGCGCCGCACTGCAAGAACGATCATCTCGTCCGCTTGCTGTTGTTTTCCCTGATCCAGCAGCAAGTATGCGAGCATTTCCATGGGGGCGGCATTGCCCGGGTTCAGGGCAACGGCTTTGCGTAACAACTGTTCCGCCCTGACACGCTCATCCGGCATCAAGGCCTTTCCTTTCAGATACAGGGCAACAGGATGTTCGGGATTCCACAACAAGGCCTGGTCCACGGCCTGTTCATCCCCCAGCAGCGCTTGCCGCACATAATGTTCCCCCAGTCCGCTGGCCAGCATTCTCCAGGCAATCAGCAGTGCAATCAGCAGAACCGCCCCCCGGAAAGCAATCGTCCTGAATCCCGACGATTTCATTTCCCGGAAGCCTCTGGCGGGCTGGCCGGCACCTTGTCGGCGACGGTTGCAGCAGCCGTCTCCGGCTTGACCAGGGTGGCGCTTTCAGAACCATTCCGGAAAACCAGCAGCCCCACAGCCAGCAGCAGCAAGATCAGCAGCCAAACCATTGGCTTTGGATAGCGTTGCAACAACCGGAAGCGGTACAACCACTCCAGCGGAGCGGCAGGCGGAGAGACCACCCGGGGCGGCCTCTTTCCCCCTGCCCCTCGTTCTTGCCGCTGTTGTTTCGATGCTGGCGTCTTGCCTGTTCCCCTGTTTCGCCTTCGTTCCCTGTCATATGCCCGGCGTTTCTCCGGGCGCTTGAGTACGCCATAGGCATGATTCAGGCGGCGCACGAACTGTTCTTCCCATTGTTCTCCGGCAGCAATCCTGTCCGGATGAAAAAGGCTGATGAGCAAGCGGTATCTGCGCCGAATGGCGCCGTCATCCACATTGGCGGACAACCCCAGTACGCGATAGTGATCCTTGCCGCCAAGGAACAGCAGACGATGGATATAGAAATAGGACGCTGCCACGAGTTCATCAACGGAACAGTCCAGACTGCGGGCGATGGGCGTCAGTCGTTCTTCCGGGCGGGCGAGGCAATCGAGAAAACGGGAAAATTCCCCGGGCGCAGGCATCTTCATATCAACAAAAGCCGGATGCGCCTGCGGCGCCCGATAATACGCGAGCACCATGGCGAAAAACCGTTCGACCACCTCTTGCATCAATCCGGCGAGGCTCAGGAAGCCAGCCTGGGGCGATCCCTGGCGTCATCGGCCGCATAGCCATAATAGTTGTAATCGTACTGGTAGTCATAGCCATAGCCGCTGCGCCCCTGCCCGTATTTTACCAGCAACGCGCCCAGCACCCTGGCCCGCGCCTGCCGCAGACGCTGCACCGCCCCCTTGAGCGCGCCTGCGCGGGTAACTCCCGCATCGACTACCACGATGGTGGCGCTGGCCAGATTGGCCAGAATCAAGGCATCAGCCAGCCCCAGCACAGGCGGCCCGTCGATAATCACCAGATCGAATTTTTCCTCCGCCGTTTGCAGGAACTCCATCATCCTGCCGCTTCCCAGCAGCTCGGCGGGATTGGGCGGCAGGGGGCCGGTGGTCATCACATACAAGCCATCCACAATGCCCTGCTGAAGCACTTCGCCGGCCTTGTATTCACCCGCCAGGTGGTTGGTCAAACCGGCTTCATTGGGAAGATCGAGCTCGCTGTGCAACGACGGGTTGCGCAAATCCGCATCCACCAGCAGTACATTCGCCCCGGCTTGCACATAGGTGAGGGCAAGGCTGAGAGCAGTGGTGGTTTTTCCTTCTCCGGCAATGGAGCTGGTTACATGCAGCACCTTAGGCGAGCCGGATGGCGAGGAAAAAGACAATGCAGTCCGGCAGGAACGATAGGCTTCGGCAATGGCCGACTTTGGTTCTTCACACGTCTTCAACGCCAGGGATTCCGCTTCGTTTTCCAGGCGCAATTCCGGAATCACGCCCAGAACCGGCAATTCCACGAGCTTTTCAATCTCGGATGCCGACTTGATGGTGTCATCCAGGTGCTCGAACAGGAAAGCCAAACCTATGCCTCCCAACAGGCCGATAACCAGTGCAATCTGCAGATTCTTCTTCAGGTTGGGCTTATAGGCGGCGGCAGGCACCTCGCCTTTGTCGATGATGGAAATATTGTTGGCTCCCACGCCCGCGGCCACGCCCACTTCCTTGATGCGCTGCAACAGGCCGTCATACAGCTCACGGTTGGTTTCCACATCCCGCTTCAGCGCCTGATAGTCCGTGCTCTTGCGTTGCAGCTCCAGGATCTGCCCTTTGATATCCGTCATGCGGGACTGCAACATGGCCTGCTCCCGCACCGCAGCCTGATAGCCGCTCTGTATGGAAGACTGGATGTCCGCGCTTTCTTCGGCAATCTTGCGTTTCAGTTCCTCGATCTGCCCTTTCAGCCGCTGCATCTTGGGATAGGCCGGCTTGAAAATACGCAGATTGTCTTCATATTCCCCCTCCAGATCCGCCAGTTTTTCCTTGTAGGACTGAATCACTTCACTGGCGGAAATCTGATCAAAACCCTGGGCGTTGCTGTTTTTCATCTCCTGAAAGCGGGATTCCGCCTTGATCCTTTCCGCCTCGACTTCCGTCAGCCTGGTATTGAGGGCCTGTAGTTTCTGCATCAATATGCCCTGTTTTGCATCCATGTCCACGATGGCTCTTTCCCCGGCGTATTCCACCAGTTTGCGCTCGGACTCTTCCAGATTGGCCCGAACCTGCTTGATACGGTCGGAAAGAAAGGTTTTCGCATAGGAGGAGTTTTCGAACCGCCTTTCCATGGTGGTATCGATAAAGCTCTTCGCCAGGGTATTCACCACCCTGGCCGCCAGTTCGGGATTCGGGCTGTCGTAGCTCACGACCACCAGCCGGGAGTTCTTGATGGGACTGACGGTCAGATTCGCCAGCAGGAGATGTTCCAGCCCCCGGGGAACGGCATCTTCCGTCTCAGCACCATTCTCCCGCTTCTCACCGGAAAAAAAACCTTTCAGTTGCCGAAAAAAGGAAGGCTTCTCCTCCGCCCGGAATTGCTCCGACGACTCCAGCCCCAATTGTTCGATCACCCGTTTTGCCAATGCGCGGCTTTTCAGGAGCTGGTACTGGGTTTCATAGAAGTCATAGCTGTACGCCGCTTCCCTGGGAGTGACCCCTTCGAAATTGACGATTCTCGCGGCCTCCCGGTCAATCTGCAATTTTACGCTACTGCGATACACCGGGGTCTGCAAGGAGGTGGCAATAGCACTGGCCACCAGTGCAATGAGGGTAAAGAGTATGATCGTGAACTTGTGCCGGACGATTACTATCCAGTAATCCTTCAGATTCCGCCCTTCCTCTTCATCACCACCGCCTTGCACCCTGTCATACAGGGAAAGCTCGCGCTCCTCGTCTGAAAGGGCCGGCGCATTGCGGGGCAGTCTGGGATTCTGGCTTTCCGGATTCATGGCGGGTCAGAACAACACGGTCCAGCCGACAAAGCTGGTGAGGGTTTTGGTGAAAAGCTCCCACCCGGCCTTGCTGCCGCTTCGGTTCACCACGATGATATCACCGCTTTTCAGCACCGGATCCGGCTGCTGGCCGGATCGCACCTTGGTATAGGACAGAATGTATCCCTTGGTTTTCCCCTCAACCGTGCGAAAGATGGCGACTTCGGAGAAATCCGCCAACCGATCCATCCCCTTGGCGTTGGCTATCGCCTGCAAAAACGTGGTCTTGCCTTTGAGAGGGAACACACCAGGATTCTTCACCCAGCCCTCGACGGTGATTTTCTGGCTTTCGTATTCCTTGATGAATACGGTCACATGGGGATCCTGCAAGTATTTTTCCCCCAGCACATTTTCGATCCGGCGCTCGGCTTCCCCGGTTGTCAGCCCCGCCACCTTGACCGGGCCGATCAGGGGCAAGGAAACATAGCCCTGGGTATTCACCCTGGCGGTACGGCTCAATTCTCCGGCCTGAAAAACCTCCACCTCGATCAAATCCATCGGCCCGATCCGGTATTCATAGGAATCCGAATCCATTTCGCCAAAATCCCCGGCGACAGAGAAATCCGCCCCGGGAGCGCCTGCCTGCTCTTCTCCCGGATTGGGTCCTGCCTTGTGTCCCACTGCAATGTCATCAAGAATATTCTCGGCGGCCAGCACCTGGGCGGGGGCCATGAACATCAGCATTGCTGCAAGAAAAAAAATAAACCGATTCAACATCTTGTTTGGATATGGATACGAATATACCCATAATATCACTGGTGCGCAGTGAATGTTCAGCAGAAAAATCATGCCTGAAACAGAAGCTTACACAATTCCGACCGCCCCTGCTGCGGCTTCGTCTGCAAATGCTGGCGGGCCAAACCCGTCAGCGTTACCGGAACAACCGCCGGAAAAACCCCCGGCTTTTCTTGCCACCGCCCTTTCCGGGCTGGCCTAGTCCTGGCGGCCCGGATACCGTTGCCGGATCGGCATTTTCCCATGCGGAACGCGGCCGATCCAGCACCAGCCGCATCGCTTCCTCTTTTCCCACAACCCTCTGCGCAATCCCTTCCCCTTCCGCCAACAATGGCGGCCTGTTGCAGCAGTCGTGCCCGTCCGTGGCCAATACATGCACGATACCATCGCCCAGCATTCTTTCACCCCAGTATTTCGCAACCTTGCCAAAACGCCCGGTGAGACTGCCGGCGGTCAACTGAATCCAGGCGCCCGCCTGCACCGCGGAAACGAATTCCCGGTAGTGTTCCTTTATCCATCCCAGGCGTTCCGGATGGGTTATGACTGGCGTAAACCCCGCTTGAAGCGCATCAAACACAAACTGCGCGAAATTCACCAAGGGCACATGATGGGGCGGCTCAAACAGGAAATAACGCGACTGGTTCAAAGTGGGAAACACCCCGGCGCGCAAGCCCTCCACCAGCTCGGGAACGACCTGGATATCCGCTCCATAGGTCAGTTCCAGGCTCATGTCCCGGGCCTCCAGCTCCTTACGAAAGGAAGCAAGCGCTGCTGCGATATGCTCCGGGGAATTGTCGAACAGACCGGGATAAATATGGGGCGTGCAGGCCAAATGCGTAATACCGTCATCCACCGCGATCCGCGCCATCTCCAGGGCGACGGACAAATCCCCGGCGCCGTCATCGATATTCGGCAGAATGTGGCAATGCAAATCATACATTGGCGCCGCCCCTGTGCTTTTCGGTTTTCAGCAACTGCCGGTCATGCACGCGGCGCAATGCTTTCATCACCTTCCAGGCATGATGCATGCCCCAGAAATACACGGCAAAAAGCGCCAGAAAACCATAGAACATGATAAATTCGGGTACGCCCGCCCATTCTCCGGCCAGCCCGATGGCAGCCATCAGCAAGCTGATCCCCAGCATGATGAATACCGTGGTTCTGGCGCTGAACCCGGCAGCCCGCAGGATATGATGAAAATGCTCCCGATCCGGGGAGAAAGGGGAGCGGCCCAGCATTACCCGCCTGCTCATGATTGCAACAGTATCCATGATCGGCAGCGCAAACAGCCAGATGGCGGTGATGGGCCGGAGCAGGCCAAGGGGTTCCTGGGTAAAGCGTATCAGAAACCAGGCCACCGCCAGCCCCAGAAACAGGGCCCCGGCGTCTCCCAGAAACACCGTCGCCGCCCGGTCATGGGAAAAACGGAAATTGAACAACAAGAATCCGACCAGCACGCCACAGAACAGCAACAGAATCCGGACTTCCGCCATCAACCCACCCTGCCAGGCAAGGGCCAGCAAGGCGCCAAAGACAACCAGCAACAGGCCGCCGGCAAGACCATCCAGACCATCCAGCATGTTGGTGGCGTTGATGACCCCAACACTGCAAAAAATGCTGAACGGCACCGCCGCGACACCCAGCAGCACATCCTGGTTGCCGAACAAGCCTCCCAGATTCCGCAGCTCGATATTGCCCCACAAAACGATGATCAGGGATGCCCCAATCTGGGCGGCGAAACGTGACCAGGGGGGGGTTTCCTGAAAATCATCGAGCATGCCGATAATAAACACCACCGCACTCGCCAGGAAAAAGGCGCGCCATTGCCCCAGGGGTATTTCAAGGGTCAGCAACAGCAACAAAAAAGCGCAGAAAATCGCCACGCCGCCAATCAATGGCGTGGCCTGCCGGTGATTTTTGCGCCCCCCCGGCTGATCCACAAGACCAATGCGACTGGCCACCGGCCTGAACAGCCAGATAAGCCCTGCGGTCAACCCCACAGCCGCAATAAACAAAACAATGCCTTCGATGATGAATATCCTGTCGAACCTTTGCTCAAGTCCATCCCGGAATCTTGAAGCAATAGCACATGCAAATCAGCCGGGAAATTCCCTGGTAGTATTAATCCGGCGACTAACGATGTCGTCCCCAGCCACCCCCGGCGCATTCCTGCCAAGGCGCGGCAACCCTGTCCACGGGCGCGCTCATGGCGGCCTGGCTCGCCTCTGGCATCCTGAACAGAATCGGAATGGTTGCCGGGTTAATGCTTACTGCGTCAGGGCTTTATATAGGCATAGCCTTTTGCCTGCAAATGCGCCAGCTCGGCAACACCACTCGGTACGATATCCTCTTTGCCGACATCATAAAGATCATCTTCATAGCTGATTTTCTTGCCGCGCAGGGTATTAGCGCAAATCAGAAAACCAATCCCCTGATCTTTCAGGCCGCTGATCTTCGCCTGCACTTCATCGGTGGCGTTCCCATATTTGAGTTTGGTGTTTTTCACCGCATCCGGCTCCAACAACAATGAGAGCCCCTTGCCATGCATGACAACCTTCAAATCCAGATTTTCAGCACCAACTGCATTGATATGATTCTGGATATTGCGAAGCGCGCCAGCCTGCTTTTTCGGGTTGTCATAGTTGATATGGTAAACGACTTTTTGTTTTCCATATCGCTCCCCTGCTATCGAACCCGCCGATCCAAACAGCAGCAGAAAGCTTGTAAAAACAGCGAGCAACAGTTTCGATTTATGATTGATCATCCTCATTTCTCCTGGTGATTCTCCCCCTTATTGTTTTAGCGGAACTACCACGGGAGAGGAATTGGTAGTTTTATCGCCTCCCAAGACAGACACAATTCAGTGTACATGAAACACCTATTATTAACCTGGCATCAATAGATATCATGTTCAGTCGTCGCCTGCTGGTTCGCGGCAAGGCGGAGCCACGCCGCTTTCGTCATTCTAAAGCCAGTGGATCGAACGCAGTCCGCGGGCCAGCGGGCGACGACCTTTCAATATATAACACAATAAGTTAGGGGCGTCAGGCAGGCGCCAGTACGGCGTTGCAACGCTTGACAAGGGAACAACCCTTGGCTGCGGGGTCAATAACCCGGCAACAATACGAGCAGAAACAAAAAAGCCCAACATCCTGGCATGTTGGGCTTTGGCGGTTATGGCGGAGAGGCAGGGATTCGAACCCTGGGTGGGCTACAAACCCACGCCGGTTTTCAAGACCGGTGCATTCAACCGCTCTGCCACCTCTCCGAAGGAGCAAAAGGATACCGTATTTTTGCGCAAAAACAAGGGCAAATTATTCCATTTCACAACGGGCCGGCTCTTCCAGGAATAGGATAAAATCGGAATTGGACACTTTCTTTGTTACGGCGGGAACTTCATGCAACTTCAGCTTCCTTTCCCTCTTTCCCCGCAGGATTTTCTGCATCGATACTGGCAGAAAAAGCCCTTGCTGATGCGAAACGCCATCCAAGGGTATGACTTCGATCTTTCCCCACAGGAGCTGGCAGGGCTTGCCTGCGAAGAGGATGTGGAATCCCGCATGGTGCTGCAACAGGGGGAAAATAGCTGGGATCTGCGCCACGGGCCTTTTGATGAAGCCGTCTTTTCCCGGCTGCCGGAAACAAACTGGACCCTGCTGGTTCAGGATGTGGACAAGTATATTCCCCACATCGCGGCTTTGATGCAATTGTTTCATTTCATCCCCAGCTGGCGCTTCGATGACATCATGATCAGCTACGCCGTTACCGGCGGGTCGGTGGGGCCGCATACGGACACCTATGATGTCTTCCTCATCCAGGCCCAGGGAAAACGCCGCTGGCAGATTGGCAACAAGGCGCCCTCAGACACCCTGCTGCCCGACCTTCCCGTGCGCATTCTGGCGGAATACGAACCGGAACAGGAATGGCTGCTGGAGCCCGGCGATGTGCTGTATCTGCCCCCTGGCATGGCCCACTGGGGAATCGCAGAGGACGATGCCTGCATGACCTGGTCC
>Ga0256834_1001487_pt1 | contig 15781 bp, 12 predicted proteins | sample 4281140metaG_FD_190536 | JGI IMG/M metagenome (GOLD analysis project Ga0256834, IMG submission 190536) | Hydrothermal vent microbial communities from East Pacific Rise, Pacific Ocean - 4281-140 | ecosystem: Environmental > Aquatic > Marine > Hydrothermal vents | place: Pacific Ocean: East...
CATATAAACTATATTTCTAAGAAAAGTTCACTCTCAATTTAAAATATGAGCTGCATACATTGCTTGCTCAAAAATTTCGTAAAATTCTAAATTTCTTTTTAATCAAAGTTTTCAAGTAGCACAAAAAGTACATCACATTGGACAACCTGCTTGGCAAGAAACACAAAGAGTATTTCTACCTGTTAAATGTCTCATAATTACAGCTTCTATTAATTCTCAAGTTTTAGTTTTAAAAAGAATTTTTGTAGTTTGACCATTTTTTGAAGTAGCTTTTTCTACAACTTTTAGGCTATAGAAAAAACAATTATCTTTTAATAATTGCCTCAAATCTTTTGGAATAGTTTCAATTTCATCAAAACTACTAATAAAATTTTTATAAATAGCATTTTCTATTTGTGCATATCTAAAATTTTTTATATTATTTTTTTCAAAAAGTTCTAATAACTTTTCTTTATCATGTATGGAAAATTTCATTTTTTTATTTTGTAGCTAAATTAACAAAAATAGTTTCAAGACTTTCTAGTTCAGATTTTACTTTATAAGTTTCTACTTCTTCTAGAGTATGTTGTCAAAGATTTTGTAAAAAAATATCTTTTGCTTCTCAAAAAGGAATAACAGTTCTTGTTTCAATATTTTCAAATACTTTTGTAGCTTCTTTAGTTCAAGGAATAAATAAAATATCTATATCTCAGAAAAAATCTATAATTTCTTCTTTTATTTCAAAATTATCTACAAAAAATACTAAAATATGTTTTTTTTCTACAATAATATTATAAAACATTTCTTCATTATATTTTTTTGCTTGAAGTAAAATCCCAGATTTTTCAAATTCTCAAGGCATATCAATAATAAAATCTCAAATAGAAACCTCACTACTTTCATAATTTATAACTAAATCATCATTTGAAGAATTTTTTATAATTATTTTTTTATCATTATTATTAATTTCTAACATTTTTATATTTTTTTATTAAATAAATTATTTCTTTTTTTACTCCTTTCTCCTGTAAGGGGAGAGGTTGGGAGAGGGGACTAAATAAAATAAGTTCTACTTCTTGAAACAATTCCTTTTAAATCAAATTTTATAAAAATTTTTGGAATATCATTTATATTTACCCATTCATAACCTACAAATCTTTCTTCTGTTTGAACAACAGGTATTTTATCTCAATGATATTTTATCAAAAAAATATATACATCCTTATTAATTAAAGGAGATCAAGGTTTGTGTCAAGCTGTAAAAGTATAATTTAGTTTTGTTACAAATTTTATAACTTCTAAATCTTTTTTATCAAAACCAGCTTCTTCACAAATTTCTCTGATAGCTGTTTCTTTGGCTATTTCATTAGTTTCAATATGTCATTTTGGAATAACATATTCTTCTTCTTTTTTGGAGTTTAACCATTTTAATAACAATATTTCTATTTTGGAGTCTTTTTTTCTATAAACTATTCAACCAGAACTTTTTTCAAAAATTATTCACATATTTTTTTCTTATTAATCTAAATTTATTTTATTCTACACTATTTTTTTTATTTTTCAATTTTTTTTTTAGAAAAATACAAGTTGATTTTAAAATACTTTTTATTATAATGGAAATATTAAGGAATTTTATAAAAATATTTTTCTATAAAATAGTAAATGAAAATTGATTTAAATGACATAACTACAAACAATGAAGAAAAAATAGAGCTAGATTTAAATAGCTTTTTTTGAGTTTGAGAAATTAAATTAGATGAAATAAAAACAGTAAATATAGATAATTTAAAAAAATATTTAAAAAAGAATTTAGTAATTAAAAAGAAACCAGTTATTGAAATAAATCCAAATATTGTAAATGTTGAAACTATAAAAATAAATGAAAATTTGAAAAAAGATATAGATTTACTTGGTGAAGAAGCTGAAAAAGATAAATTTACTTTGGATTATGATGATATAATTTATTGAAGAGAAATAAGAAAAAAACATTTTGATATATTTGTAAAAAAGACTTATAATTGGAAATATTTTAAAAAAATTTTTTCAGGTTTTTGAAATAATATTGATAAAGTTATAATGTGATTTCCAAAAAAATATTATATTTTTACTCTTAGTTTACTTCTTTTTGTTAGTTTTTTATTTTGATATAAATTTGTTTTAGAAAATACTATTTCTGGAACTTATAAAAAAATGAATAATTTAATTAGTGAAAATTGAAATTTATGAAAAATAGACAAAGAAATAAAAGATATTTCTTTAAAATTTAGTTTTTCCTCTCTTTTATTTAAACCAGTTTTTTTTGCAAATAAATTAATAAAATCTGAAAAAATTGATAATGTTTGATATTTAATTGAATGATGAAAAAATTTAGCAAATGTTCTGAATGATACTGTATTTTTGAAAGGAAAAATTTTAGATTTTATAGAAGAAAGAGATATTTCTAATATTTATTTTACAAATTTAATAAAAAGTATTGAGCTAAAAGATTTTTTAAAAAGTATTAATTTAGAGTTAAAAGATTCTTTAAAACAATATTATAAAATTGAACCTTTAGATGATGTTATTCTTAATGAAAAACTTTTATTTGCTATAAAAAAATTATTTTATTTTAACAAACAAATAGAATTATTAATAATAAATTATGATGATTTATTGAAATTACTTTGAAATGAAAAACAAAAAAAATATTTAATAGTTTTTCAAAATAATGATGAAATAAGGCCAACTGGAGGTTTTATGTGAAGTATGTGAATTGTTTCAATTTTTAGATGAAAAGTAGAAAAATTTGAAAAAAAAGATGTTTATGCTTATGAATGGGAAATAAATAAAAAATCTTTTCGTGAACCAGCCCCAAAATGATTACATTATATTACAAAAACTTTTTGATTAAGAGATGCAAATTATTTTATTGATGTTGCTAGAAGTAGCCAAAAAATAAAGTTTTTTCTAAAACAAGCTTGAGAAGATATTGATGGAATTATTTATATTAATCAAAATATTTTACTTGATTTTTTAGATGTTTTAGAATGAGTTCAGTTTGATAAAATTCAGAGATTTATAGATTCAGAAAATTTTTCAGAAATTATGAGTAGTTTGGTTGAAGCAAAAAAATTCAAACTTTGAGCTCAATGAAGTCCAAAACAAATTCTTTTTGATTTTATAGAAGCTTTTACCAAGAAAATAAAGGATAAGTGAGAATATGAAAAATATTTATGAGTGATTATTAGAAATTTAAAAACAAGAGATTTAATGATTTATTCATTCGATGAAAATAAAATTTTAAAAAGTTTTTGACTAGATTGAACTATTAATTTTAAAGAAACTCTAGATTTTAATTATCCTATTTTTACTTCTATTTCTGGAAATAAATCTGATAGATATATTAAAAAAACTTATAAAAAAAGATATGAAATATGAGAAAATTGTGATATTTTGACAAAATTTCAAATTGATTTAGAACATACTTTTAATTGAGAAAATAAAAAAAGAGTAGAAAAAATTTTTGAGGAATTTGAAATAAATAAATTACCAAATTATAAAAATCTTTTAAATATTCAATGAAATTGATTAAATCATTCTTATGTTAGAGTTTTAATTCCAAGAAATGCTATAATTGATACAAGTGTTCATAATGTTAAAACTTATAAAAATAAAAATTATAAGCAAGTAGATTTTTATTTAAAAACTCCTGTATGATGAACTTCACACAGGTATATGGAATATATTTTAAAAAATCCTGAATGTAAAAAATATTCTTACAAAGTTTACAAACAACCTTGAATTAGAGAATATAATTTAAAGTTTTTTAACACTAAATTTGATAATATAATATATTGAGATTGGGAGTTTAGGGAATAAATTTTATATTATCCCATCCTTGAATTCCTTCCCTTAAGTCTAAGGGAAGGAGGCTACAAAAATTATTTTTTTAATAAAAATTATGATAATTTATTTAGATGAATCAAAAAAAATTAATAAATGAAAAAGATGACAATATATTTTTTGATGATTAATTACAATATATAAATCATGAACAATTGATAAAATATATAATGAATTTTTAGAATACTCTTGAATAAAATATAAATGAGAATTAAAAAGTAATGATAGATTTTATAAAAAAGAAATAGAAGTTTTTTATGAATTTTTAGAATTAAAATGATATATGAAAAATATTGAGTTTTGTTGAATTTATATTGATGAATATAAAGAAAATGGAAAAAATTATATTGAAATGTTAAGTATTTTATCTGAATTTATTATTGAAAAAAGTAAATTTAAAAATAATTTTTCTGTAGTTCAAATAATTGCTGATAATCTTAAATTAAATATAAATGAAAAAGCTATAAAAAATATACTTAATAATAATTTAAATTTTTTAGTGCAAAAAAAATATATAAAAAAACTTTGATTTGCTTTTTTTAATTCTAAAAAATATTGATGATTAGCATTTGCAGATTTTATTTCTTGAATTATAAAAAAAGAATATATTGATAATAAAGAAAAATTAGATTATGATTTTATTAAGTATTTTACAAATAAAGAAATAAAAATTATAAAATATTTAAACAAATAAAAAAAAAGAGTGTTCCCTAGTTTCACAGACTACAGAATCACTCCATGATCTCCACTAGGCAAAAATCTCTTTTTTTGTACAAGTATTATATGATATTTTTAAATAATTGCAAATTTTTTTGTATTTTTTAATAAAATCTATATAATAAATATAAGATATTTTTTTAATAAAAATTATGAAAAAACAAAAAAAAGCTTTTAGTTTGATTGAATTAATTGTTGTTATTACAATAATAGCAATGGTTTCTATTTTTACTTATACACCATATATACTTTATAAAAATAAAGCTTGAGTAAATGTTGTAACCAAGCAAATTGCTCAGGATTTGTATTTGGCAAGAAATATGGCAATTAACTGAATAAGTACTTGAACAGGAACTACAAATAAAAATTTGTCAGTTTGATTATATTTAGAAGCCTGAAAAAATAAAAAAATAATATTTTATTGATATTCTTGAAGTTTAGATATTAATAATATTACAAATTGAGAAATCTTAAAAGAAAATATTATAGAAAATAATATTCAGATAAATTGAATAAAAGCTTGAGCAAATTATTCAAGTTGAGCATTATTTTTCTTTTCAGCAATTACTTGAGAACCTAAAATTTATTTATGAGATGATGAAACTAGTTTAAGTAAAAATACAGCTAATTCTGAATTTACAATAAATGTTTGATATAAGGGAGTTGATAATTGAATTTTATCTAAAGAAATAAGTTATAATAAAAAGACTTTTGTTAGAGATTATTAAAAAAATAATCCCTCCCCCTGTGGGTACTCCCTTTAAAAAAGGGAGAAAACGTAGAAAAAAAATAAATATTTTTAAATTTTAATAAAAAATTATGAGGAATATTTCCCACCCCAATTCTTCCCTTTTGGTCAAAAGGGAAGAGGCTACAAAAAATAATAAAAAAGCATTTACTATAATTGAAGTAATTATAGGGATTTTTATATTTTCTTTATGACTTGTTTCAGTTTTTATGCTTTTTGCTCAATCTTCAAAAATGACAGTTAGTTCAAAAAACACAATTATTGCAACAAATCTAGCAAGAGAAAATATAGAACTTCTAAAAAACCTAAGAGATTTTAATTTTAAAACACATAGAAAGTTTGATTGGATTCCTAATAGTTGAGAGACTTATAATATAAATAGTGATTTTTTTACTTGAGCAACAGATTCTTATTATACAATTGAAAATAAAATGTGATGAGATTTTCCTGTAGAAGTTAAAAAATTAACTTCTTGAAGTTGACAACTTTATTTAACTTGAGAAAATAAATATGTTTATGAACCCTCTTCTTCTAACACAGAAACAGATTTTTACAGATATTTAAAATTTGAAGAAGCAAAGTATATGGATTGAAGTGAAAAAATAATTCCTGAAACTTATAAAGTTACTTCAATTGTAGAATGGAAAAGAGCAGGTGGTTGAAAAATAGAAATTCCTTTTATTTTAGCAAATTGGAAGAGATTGTAAAAAATATGTAATTTAAACTAAACTTTTAAATAAAAAGTATTGACTTTTAGTTAATAATACTTATACTTATGAATATAAGTATTTTTTAATTTTTAAATTATTTTATATGCTAGAAATAATTTCTAAAATCATTCTTTCTGAAAAACAAGGAGAAGTATTAAAATGAAAAAGAGAATTAGAAGTAGCAATAAAAAGTTTTTTAACAGAAATTAATAAAGTTTTAAATGAATTAGAAGAAGAAGTTAATGAAAATAAAAAAGAGGATTTTATAAAAAATATAGAAACTAATTTTAAAAATTTAAAAGAATCTATTTTAGATAAGGATAATGATTTAAAAAAAAATTATGAAAAAAATATACTTGAAATATTAATTTTTATAAAACAAGAAGCTTTAGAAAAAATTGATAATAATTAAAAAAAATGCTAGAAAAAGAAATTTTAGAAGATTAAAAAAAACAGGAGAAATGATAATAATTTTTAATTTACTTGTATATAACTTAGAGTCTAATTTAACAGCAAAAGTAACTAAAAAAAAATAATATATTAAAAGAATTAGGAAAAAAAGTTGATTATATTATTAAAAATAAAAATTAAAAATAATAAAATAAAAATAGAATTAGAAAAAATTAAAACAAAAATAGATGAGGTTTTAAAATCAAATAAAATTAAAAAATTTGAAAAAAATGAAAAAATAAAGCAAAATAATATAAAAAACCAAAAACCTAAAGATTTACTAGAAAAAAATAATTTTTTAAAAAGCAGAAGCCTAAAAACAGAAAAAGATAAAAAAACTAGAACCTGAATAAATACTATGAAATATTTTATTCAAAAATTAAAAGAAAAATAATTTTTTTCACACTTTACTTAAATAAAAAATAAAAAAAAATGAAAAAAGAAGAAGAAAAAAATATAGAGTTAAATCTAGAACTAGCTTTATTAGAATCTAGTTTTACAAAAAAAGTTACATTTCCTTTAATGAAAAAAATAAAAAATTTTAATAACAAACTTACAGAATTGTTAAAAAAAGATAAATACAGTGAAACTACAAAAACAACTATAGACAGTATTAAAGATAATTTTGAAAAAATATTATCAACAAATCAAGCTAAAATTGATATTTTTTTAGAAAATGAAAAAACAAAAGAAGAAAATATAAAAAATCAAAAACCTGAAGACTTATTTAAAAAATTTAAAGAATGAACAGTAATTAGTTCAATTGAAAAATGAATAATATTAAACTGATATACAAACATAAAAGATTTTATTGATTTTTTTATTACTTTTGAAAAGCAAATGAAAAATTTTACAACTTCTAAAAAAGAAAAAACAAAGAAAGAAATAGTTATAATAAAAGATATAGTAAAAGAAAAATATGAAAAGTTAAAATTAGAAAACAAAGATAGACAATTAGCAGAAATTATTAACAGTTTTGAAATAATAAATTTAGGTGCTAAAAAAATTAAAGTTTATAAGTCCAAAAACAATTATAAAACAAAACTGTGATTGAAATGAATACATTTCTTTATAAAAAGAGCAGAAAAAATAGAATTAGAATTACTTAATAGCAAAAACTCTTGAGTTTAAGAATTTCTTTTTTAAAAAAAGCTTAATTTATTTTAAGTTAATAAAAAAATAATTTAAAATAATAAAATATAAAAGTCAACTATAAAAAATAGCTTAAATAAAATATTTATGATAAAATTTCTTTAGATTTTAATTTTCTAAAGAAATTTTTTTGATGAAAAAAATATTTACACTTGTTTTTTTAACTATTTTTTTAGCTAACAGTTTTATTGTTGTTAATGCAAAAAAAAATAAAAATAAAAAATGTTTTGTTGTTACAGCATATTATTCTCCATTACCAAACCAAAAATATTATGCAACAGGAAATTATATAAAAGAAATTATTTTAAATGGTAGATGACATAGATGAGCTAGTTGAAAAAAAGTTTTTTCAGGAATGTTAGCAGCTCCTTCTAATTATGCTTTTTGAACAAAAATTTATTTAAACTGATTATGAATAGCAGAAGTTGCTGATAGATGATGAGCAATTGTAAATGCTTGAGTTAGATGATATTCTTGTGATAGAATTGATATTTGGGTTGGACATTGAGAACTTTGATTGAAGAGAGCTTTATATTGGGGGAAAAGAAAAATTTATGGAAATTTTGTAGCCAGAAATGCTAAAAATACTTTGAATATAAAAAAATTTGCTTCTCCAAATTATGCTTTGAAATCTGCTTTTAGAGTATATTCAAATTCGATTTTTTATAAATGAATTTGAACAAAAAATCCTAAATCTGATGTTATAGCTTTGCAAAAATATTTGAAGAAAAAATGTTTATATAAATGAAAAATAGATTGAGATTATTATAATATTTTAAATATTATTTTAAATATTCAAAAAAAACATAAATTAATAAAAACATGAAAAGAAAACTGGGCAGGTTATTGGTCAGCTTCAACAAGACAATTATTTTTAAGTTGAAAAGTTAATAAAGGAGTTTGTAAATTTTCTTCTAAAAAAATAGTAATCCCTCCCCCTTCGGGTACTCCCTTTGTAAAGGGAGAAAAAAAAGGAAAGATTACAAAAATTATCCCTTCCTTGAATTCCTTCCCTTTAGCCAAAGGGCAGGAGGCTACAAAAAAAGAAATAAAAAATATTTATCCTTTAGAAGAAATTTTTGAAAAACCAGCAGGGAAAGATACAGATAAAGAAGTTGTAAAAAAATATCAAGAAGTTTTGAAAGAAATGTGAATGTATAAAGGGAAAATAAATTGAAATTATAATAATATTATTAGAATTATTGCTGATTTTCAAATAAAAGAAAAATTAATAAAAAATAAATCTAATCCTGCAACAGGATTTTTATGACCAAGTACAAGAAAAAAATTGAAAGAAAAATATAGAAAATTTGTAGATGAAAAAAATAAAGCCCTCTCTCCTGAATCCTCTCTCCCTGATAGGGAGAAAGGGGCTGCAAAAAGTGGTCCTTTAGTTGAGTCTAAAAAGAAAGAAGTTATGAAAGAAGAAAAAAATAAAGAAATTTCAGAATTAGTTGAATTTATGTGAAAACTAGAAATTTGAGCAGAATGAGAAGAGGTAAAAATTTTGCAAAAAACACTAAAACATTTTTGATTTTTTGATTATGTTGAAACAGGATATTTTGGAGAAAAAACCAAAAAAGCTGTTATAAAATACCAAATTGCAAGAAAAATAATAAAAGATGAAAATGATATTTGAGCTTGATATATTTGACCAAGTACTAGAAAAAGTCTGAAAAAAGATTTTTTAAATGACAAATCTTTACTTTGAAAAATTAAATCTGATAAAAATTATGCTTTAATAAAAGTAAAACAAGAGAGTTAAGGAAATACTGAAAAACTAAAAAAAATTAAATTATTAATTATAAAAATGAAAAATAAAATATTATCACATACTAATATTCCCTTAAGTTTAAGGGAAGGAATAAATAAAAAAGCTTTTACTTTGGTTGAATTATTAATAAGTATTACTATATTAATAGTTCTTTCTGTGGTTTCTTATAATTCATATATGTCAGTTGTAGAAAAATCTGAAAGAGTGAAAACAAAAGCAAATTTATCTCAAATGAAAAATAGTTTGATAATTTATAAAGAAAATAATTCTACTTTACCAAATCCAGTTTGAAATACAAATTATTTTTTAGATGATTGATGATATTCTCATAGTTTTTCTGGAGCTTTTTGAGTTTATTGAAAAATTACAAAAAATGTTTTTAGAGATTATACAAATTCTTTAAAAGTTCCAAGACTAAATAGATATTTTGTTTATTGAAAAACTTTGAAAACCGGAGAATTTGAGTTAGCTTGAGTATTGAAAGAAAATGGTGAATTCAAAAGTATTATTATGTGAACTTATGAAAAAATTTGAGCCTGAACAGATAATTTGATAAGAGAATATAATTGACCAGATTTTGTTTATAATGATTCAGAAGAAAATTTTGCATATAATCCAGAAGAAAGAAAACTAACAGCAAAAATAACTTCTTTTACTTGAACTATAGAAATAAATGATACAAATATTTATAATTCAACTATTTTAATGAAAAATATAAAATTATTTGAATGAGATAAAATAAATTTTACTTGAACAAATAAAGCTACTATTTTTTATAGTGATTGAACTAAGTCAGAATTAGATTCAGGAACTGAAATAGTTTTAGCAAATATGGATTACAAGCAAGATGAAGATTTGTTTACAAATATAAAAATAATTTTAAATGCTTGAAAAATTTTTACATTTGCAACAAGACTTTGAAAAGAAAGTGAATTTGAAATATATACAAATGATGCAATTGCATCTGTTAAATGAACAGTTTTTTCAGTAGAAAAACTTGCTTGAATAGAGACAATAATAGGAGTAACAAAATGAACAGTAGAAGTTTCTAAAAATAAATCAACTTCTACTTTTAGAGAAAAACTAAAAACTAAAAAATCTGAAGAAATAATCAAAGAAAATCTTTGATGAACTTTAGATATCATAGATTGACAAAGTGTGATTTCTATTCCTGAGAATACTAATACTTTTCAAGAAGTTATTATTACTTGAGATAATTGACCTACTCCTGTTAGTCCTGATTCTCTTGGTGTTAATTGAAATTCTTTAGAAAGCACTTCAGAAACACCAACAATAACTTGAACATGAACATTAACTTGAACATGAACATTAACTTGAACATGAACATTAACTTGAACATGAACATTAACTTGAACATGAACATTAACTGTAACAGATACAGAATCAGAATCAGAATCAGAGGAAGTAACAGAAATAACTCTTACAGTTGATGAAACTAGTGAAACTGATATAACCAGTGAAACTGATATAACTCCATCAGCAAATTCTTCTGACTGGACTTTATTTAGTGATGATTTTAAGAAAAAAATAGATTATGTATGAAAAAAATTAGAAACAAAAATTTATAAATATAAAAAAACAAATGGTATTTATTGGGTAAAATATAAAACTAAAATTGATGGCACTTATGGAAATGATTTAATAGTAAAAGAAGTTAATTCTTCAAGTAATAGAAAATGTTTTATAACTGAACTTTATGGTAGACAATTACCTAAAACCTGTATAAAAACTGAAGAATTTATTTTAAATGAAATAAGAGAAAAAATAGTTAATACTACTAATACTATTGCTTCAAAATGGATAGAATATGTTGATTGAACAAAAGAATATCCACATATGACTAATTTAGTAAATTGTAATGGAGTAGAAAATTTTGATATTATTTTATCTATAAATTGATATTATAAAAATGAAGCTACAAATGATTTATTTGAATGTAAAAATATAGATACAATACAAATGCTTGATATAAGTAGTGCTAATAATTTTTCAAGTTGACAAGATTATGAATCATTAAAATCTATAGCTGAAAATTGAATTTTATCAAACTTAGAATTTAAAACAAAAATTAAAAAATATAAAATAATAGACTCAAAAAAATATGCTATTTATGATTCATATATTAAAGGAACTTATAATTGAGTTGAAATTGATTACAAAGTTGCTAAAAAACAAATTGCAGAACAAACTTATGATGGTGATTCTGAAACTTGTTTTAAAACAAAAGTAATTTTTTGATGATTTAATTGATTAGATAAAATTTGTATTAATAATAATAAATTTAGATCAACTGAAGATGAAGATGAAGATGATGAAGATGAAGATGAAGATGAAGATGAAGATGAAGATGAAGATGATGATGATGATGATGATGATGATGATGACTAAAAAATAATCTTTTTTAATAAAACCCCTAAAAATTTGCAAAAATAAAGAAAATAATATACAATATAAGTATATTATTTTTTTATCACAAAAATATGCATAAAATAAACAAAAAAGCTTTTACTTTTGTTGAATTATTAATAAGTATTTCTATATTAATAATCATTTCTTTTATAGCTTATAATTCTTATTCATCTTACCAAGATAGTGCAAATTCTTCTAAAATAAAAGGTGATTTATGAACTTTGGAAAATTCTTTAGAAACATATATAGAAATAGAAAAAAAATTACCAAATCCAGAATGAAATAATAATTATTTTGATGAAAATTCTGTTTATACTCATTCAAGTTCTTGAGCTTTTTGAATTTATTGAAGTGCAACAAAAAATTTACTTAATTCAAAATTTATAGATTTTATTCCTAGAGATCCTAGATTAAATACATATTATTCTTATTGAAAAGTTTTAGATCCAGAAAAATTAGAATTTGAATTTGCTTGAGTAATAAAAAAAGATGGAGAATATTTTTCAATAATAAGCTGAAATTATAAATCAGAATCTTGACCAATGAATTTGATTAGAGAATATAATTGACCAGAATTTGTTTATGATAATTCTACAGAAATTTTTGCATATAATCCATATGAAAAAATTTTAACAGCAAAAATAAAAAAATTAACTTGAACAGTAGAAATAGATTGAGTTTCAAAAAATTTACTAGAATTAGAAAAAATAGATTTAGTTGAAGAAACAAAAATAGAAACTTTGGCTGGTTCAAGTGTTGAAATATATTTTTCAGATTGAAGTGTTTCAGTTTTGGAAGCAAATTCAATTCTTGAATTAAAAGATATGAAATATAAAGATGAAAATTCTTTATTTACAAATATAAAAATAGTACTTTCAGCTTGAAATATTTGGACAAAAGCAACAAGACTTTGAGATGATAGTGAATTTGAAATTTATACTGATGATGCTGTAGTTGCTGTAAGATGAACTATTTTTTGAGTAGAAAAAAATGTTTGAAATACTTCTATAAAATTAATAGAATGAAAAGTAGAAATTTTTAATTTATCAAATACAACTTTATGAGATTTAGATTGAGAAAATTTAGAAACAACTATAACTTCTTGATGATGATTTTCTGAAAATCCTTTCACTCCAACTCCAGAGGAAGAAAAAACTCTAAATAATTTTTGAAAAATTATAAAAAATATGAGAGTTGAGTTAGTTAGTTTTTCTAGATATCCAAATGATGAATTTGAAATAAAATTAAAAGATATAGATTTTGCTGATAGAATAAAAATAAATTGAGGTTTAGAAATTGATAAAAGTGGTTTTAAAAAATGAAATTTTATTGTTTTAAATGAAAGTATTATAACTGGAGCTATTCCAAATGTTATAAAAATTTCTTATTGTAAAGATGGTATTTGTACAGAAGAATTAGAAGTAAAAATGATAAAAGATGTGGATTATGGAGTGAAATGAAGTGAAATGAATTGATTTGAACCATTTTTTGAAAATACTTTAGGAAATTGGAAAGTGGAAAGTGAAGGAGTAGAAAATGGAGATAGTCTTAGTTTAACAGGAAGTAGTTGGAATGAAATAAAATGAACAAAAAGTGTTAATAGTGAAACAATAGAATTATCATCTTTTGGTGATAATTCTGAAAATACTACTGATATTAGATGATGAATTTATGATTCAAATATAGGTAATCTTTATGAAAAACATTTATTTGCTAAATGGAAATTAAAAGCTCCTTATTCTAATGATTATGAAATAGTTTTTGAGCTAGAATATGATGGAAGTGGTTATAATATAGTATATACATCAAATGTACTGTCATTTGATACAAATGATTTAGCAGAATGAAGGTATAATGTCCCTAATAATTGTGAAATGTGATGTTTTTATAATGATATTGATAATCAATGGCATGGATATTGTGCTGAAAACATTTATGATATTTATGATTCTAGTCTTGTTAAATCTTTTAATGCAAGTAATAATAATTGTTCTACTGCTCCTCCTCCTTCTCCAGATTGACCACCTAGTTTTTGTAAATATAATAAAAATACAAAAAAATATGAATTATGATGTAATTGGTGAACATATGAAATTATAACTGATTCAAGAGCTTTATGAAGTGATAGTTTTGTTAATTTTTCAGTAGATTTAGCAAAAGATTTTGAAAATGCAGGTTTTGTATCAGGAACTTTTGATATAAATGACTTAACATTAAATAAAATAACTATAAATGTAAATAAAAAAGATGCTGATTGAAATTGAAGTATATTTTTAAAAGATTTTAAACTTTTTAAAAAAGCTCAAGAAATAAACTCTTGAAACTTTGATCTTATAGCCTATGCTCCATACAACAAAGCTGGTGATTTAAGTTTATATAAAATAGACTGAACTGAATTTGCTATTGCAAATTCTTGATGAATTATAAACTGAAATACTTGAGAATCGTTTTATTATACTTGTGATGAAAACTTAAGTGATAATCAAAATTCTTTTTGTCAAATTTGAGATAAAAAATGAATTTTTATTGATAATGTGTGAAATGATGATTACCTAAAATATAATTTTTCAAATCCCCTAAAATCCGATGAAGCTTTTATTATAGAAATGAGTGTAAAAACTCCAGAAGATTCAGGAACTTATTATTTATTGCATTCTAGAGAAGGAGATGATAATAATATAAGATTATTTATAAAAAATAAAAAATTATATTTTTTAGATAAAGGTAATTTTGGTTTTTTTACAAATATTGATTCTTGAAAAATACAAAAAATATTTTTAATAAAAGATAAAGACAAAAATGTCTATTTAAAAATATGAAACTGAAAAACTATAAAAACCTGAAAAACTATAGATAATAATATAAATAATATAATAGTATGAGCAATTTGAAATGGTACTAGTTATACATATCAATACAACAATTTAATTGACTATATAAAAATATATAAATAAAAAAAGTTTTTCCTAATTTTAGGAAAAACTTTTTTAGTTATTATTTAGAATAGTAACTGAAAATGTTTTTGAGACAGTAGTTTCTCAAGGATTAGTAACACTAACTGTTAAATTAACAGTTTCATCACTTAAATCTAAATCTCAAGTATAAGAGATAACTCAGCTACTGTTTATTGAAAAATCTGGATATCAAGATATACTAAAAACAGCTCAAGACTTTATATTGTTATATGAGATATCTATAGTATCATCACTACCATTAAATGCAACTTCTAAATCTTCTACTGTTGTATCTGAACCTATTATTATCTCTACTATTTTTGGAGTTAAAATACAAGAGTTTCATGATTGTTCATAAGTAGTATTACAAGTCCAAGAACAATTATTAGTTCAGTTTCCATCACTTGTATAATGAGCATTTGCTGGAGCATTTGTACAGGCAATTTTTGAATTATTATTATTTGGAGAATAAAATCATACTCCTACAGCCTGACAGCTATTTCAGACTTTATATAAATCTATTCCACATTTTAAAACTGGAGTATTTTCACAATTTTTTAATTCATTTTTAGACAGTTTCAAATCAGCTTTTCAACTAGTCCAAAGAGCTATTCAACCTCTACTACTCCGGTAATCTGAATATTTATGAGTAACATCAAAGCTATATTTCTTTTTTATACAATCCCTAACTTGATTAGGAGTATATTGTAAATTATTTAAATTAACAGGAAGATAAGGCCCCCATTTAGAGTTTGGATTAGTGATTTTGTACAAATCAGCTTTAGTTAAACGATAACTTCAACTACACCAAACAGCAACTCAATCTCAACTTTTCCAATAATCATCACAATATTTATTTTTTAATTGTGGAAATTTTTTATTAAGAGCATTTCTTACTTCTGTAGGAGAGGCTACTTTTTTAGCTGCATTATTTACTGCTTTAGGTAAATTTCATGTAGCATTAGAAAAACTAAAAATTCAAAAA
>Ga0256834_1001488_pt1 | contig 15773 bp, 10 predicted proteins | sample 4281140metaG_FD_190536 | JGI IMG/M metagenome (GOLD analysis project Ga0256834, IMG submission 190536) | Hydrothermal vent microbial communities from East Pacific Rise, Pacific Ocean - 4281-140 | ecosystem: Environmental > Aquatic > Marine > Hydrothermal vents | place: Pacific Ocean: East...
CATTTCAAATCTCACCTTTTCTTTACAGTCTGCAGATCAAAGCTTAAGCCGAACTCAGGTTATAAAGTACTCTACAATATATTATTAACAAGGTTTCAATACCAATTTAGATAATGAGTCTAAAAATAGACTAAAGCCTAAACATTCTTTTGTTTAACTAAAGTAGTTACTTACCTTTGTCCAAAAATTTTGCTAAATGAATTATATTTTATTCGATGGGTCAGTACGAAATGCTTTATTACCTTTTACCTATACAAGACCTGTTGCTGATATAAGAATTGGTATTTTAACCATTAGAGAAAAATGGGAAAACTACCTAGGAGTTACCACTACTACCCTAACTGAAGAGTATTTAGAAGAAAAATACCCAATGGTAGAAATGGACACCAATATCATGATTAATGCCGCTTTCTTACCTACAAAAAAGCTTAAGGAATTGATTGTTGATTTACAAGAAAATCAAGTGATTTATTGCAAAGGTGAATTACTGGCATTTTTTACTAGAAATACTCAAGAAGAAGTTAATTTTGACACCTACAAGGCTATTGATTATAAAGATGAATTAATTCAAATAAAAAACACTTGGGATATTTTTTCATTAAACGATAAAGCTATAAAAGCCGATTTTGAATTACTTACTGTTGGCAGAAAATCAGAACCCATTCCAGACACCGTCAATTGTATCAATAAAGAACAAATATTTTTTGAAGAAGGTGTTGATATTTCTTTTGCTACATTAAATGCATCTACAGGGCCAATTTATATTGGTAAAAATGCAATTATTATGGAAGGTTCTTTAATAAGAGGTTCATTTGCTTTATGTAATGATTCCATTGTAAAAATGGGTGCAAAAATATATGGAGCAACTACCATTGGCCCTTTATCTAAAGTTGGAGGTGAACTAAATAATGTTGTAATTTTCGGACATTCAAGTAAAGGGCACGATGGCTATTTAGGCAATGCAGTACTTGGTGAATGGTGTAATTTAGGTGCTGACACAAACAATTCAAATCTCAAAAACAACTATGCAGAAGTAAAACTATGGAGCTATGAAACTGAACGTTTTTCTAAAACTGGTTTACAATTTTGTGGATTAATGATGGGCGATCATTCTAAGTGTGGTATAAATACTATGTTCAATACTGGTACGGTAATTGGCGTAAGCACTAATATCTATGGGAGTAATTTTCCAAGAAATTTTATCCCTTCATTTTCTTGGGGAGGTGCAGCTGGGTTTACCACTTATAAAATGAATAAAGTCAATGAAGTTGCACGTGTAGTTATGCAAAGAAAACACTTAACCTATACAGAACAAGAGCAGAAAATTCTAGCTCATGTTTTTGAAATTACCCAGAAGTATCGTAATTATTAAAACTCATTTACTAATTATTCGATATAATAACAAATCAAATAAGTATTGGCACAACTCTTGAACTTTACTAAGTGAAAACATATTCTAAAAAATTCAACTTTTTGATTATTAGCTGATTATTTATTTTAGAATTGTATATGAAATTTATAGAAAAAACGTTTAATGTCATATTGACCGAAATAAACTTATGAGTAATCCGAAATTTTTAAATATTGACAGTATGTCATTACAGCATATACTTGATGAGGATTCAGAATTGATTCCATTAATGACACCCGAAGATGAAGAAGAAATAAAAAAAGAAAATGTACCTGAAGTACTACCAATTCTACCTTTACGCAACACCGTATTGTTCCCTGGTGTTGTAATACCTATCACCGCTGGTAGAGATCAATCTATCAAGCTAATTAAAGAGGCGAATAAAGGAAATAAAATTATTGGAGTTGTTGCTCAAAACAATGAAGCTATTGAAAGTCCAACAAAAGAAGATCTTCATAATATAGGTACGGTAGCTAGAATTTTACGCATGCTAAAAATGCCTGATGGCAACACTATGGTTGTTATACAAGGCACCAAACGGTTTGAGGTTGGTGAATTTGTACAAACAGAACCTTACATCAAAGCAAATGCAAAAGAAATGATTGAAGAATATCCTGAAGCTGAGGATACTGAATTTAATGCAATTATAGATTCTATAAGAGATTTATCCTTAAAAATAATTAAGGAAAATCCTAACCTACCAACCGAGGCTGGTTTTGCAATTAAAAATATACAAAGCAATTCATTCTTAGTGAATTTTGTTTCTTCTAATATGAATTTAAATGTTGAAGAAAAGCAAGAATTATTAAGCATCAACAACCTGAAAGACAGAGCTTTGGCTACTTTAAAAAAGATGGATACTGAGCTGCAACGCTTAGAACTTAAAAATGTAATCCATTCGAAAGTTCGTGAAGATATGGATCAGCAACAGCGAGAATATTACTTGCATCAACAAATGAAAACCATTCAAGAAGAATTGGGGGGTGTTTCTTATGATGAGGATATTGAAGAGATGAAGGTAAAATCTAAAAAGAAAAAATGGAACAAAGTTGTAAGCGAAACTTTTGATAAAGAAATTGGAAGATTACAACGCATGAACCCTCAAGTAGCTGAATATTCAGTACAACGCAATTACTTAGATTTATTGCTAGAATTGCCTTGGGAAGAATATTCTAAAGATAAATTCGATTTAAAACGAGCTCAAAAAATATTAGATAGAGATCATTTCGGGCTAGACAAAGTTAAAGAGCGTATCATAGAACATTTAGCAGTTTTAAAACTAAAAGGTGACATGAAATCGCCTATTATATGTTTATATGGCCCTCCTGGAGTTGGTAAAACTTCATTAGGAAAATCTGTTGCTGAATCTTTAGGAAGAAAATACATCAGAATGTCTTTAGGTGGTTTGCGTGATGAAGCAGAAATACGTGGACATAGAAAAACATATATTGGAGCCATGCCTGGAAGGATTATTCAAAACCTTAAAAAAGCTGGCACTTCCAATCCTGTTTTTGTATTGGATGAGATTGACAAACTAGCGAGCAGTCACAGTGGTGATCCTTCTTCTGCTATGTTAGAAGTGTTAGATCCTGAGCAAAATACTGACTTTCATGACAACTATTTAGAAGTTGGTTATGACCTTTCTAAAATATTATTTATTGCTACTGCCAATAACCTATCTACTATTCCTTGGGCTTTGAGAGATCGAATGGAGTTGATTAATGTTAGTGGCTATATCATTGAAGAAAAAATTGAAATTGCAAAAAAGCATTTATTACCTAAACAGTTAAAGGAGCATGGATTAAATTCTAAGCACATACAAATTGGTAAAGCTCAATTAGAAAAAATTATTGAAGGTTATACACGTGAATCTGGCGTAAGAGGACTTGATAAAAAGATAGCTAAAGTTGTACGTTATGCTGCAAAGTCAATTGCAATGGAACAAGATTACAATACTAAAATATCTAATGAAGACATCATAACAATTCTTGGCCCTGCACGTTTAGAACGTGATAAATATGAGAATAATGAAGTAGCTGGTGTGGTTACAGGCTTAGCATGGACAAGTGTTGGTGGTGATATTCTGTTTATAGAATCTATCACATCAAAAGGAAAAGGGAATCTTAGCATTACTGGTAATTTAGGTAAAGTAATGAAAGAATCTGCTACCATTGCCATGGAATTCATCAAAGCAAATGCTAAAGAATTTGGTGTAACTATTGACGATTTAGAGAAGAAAAATGTTCATATTCACGTACCTGAAGGTGCTACTCCAAAAGATGGCCCAAGTGCAGGTATTACTATGTTAACTTCATTAGTATCTGTATTTACAGGACGCAAAGTAAAATCTAAATTAGCAATGACTGGTGAAATTACTTTACGTGGTAAAGTATTACCTGTTGGTGGTATTCAAGAAAAAATATTAGCTGCTAAAAGAGCAAATATTAAAGAAATAATTTTGTGTAAGGATAATCAAAAAGATATTGAAGAAATAAAACCTCAATACTTAAAAGGATTGAAATTCCATTATGTAGATACGATGAAAGAAGTTATCGATATTGCAATACTTAAACAAAAAGTAAAGAAATAATTTACTCCGTTAAATTATTTTTTTAAATAAAAAAAAGGATGTTAAAATATTTTAACATCCTTTTTTTATAAATTAATTAGAAAATTTACTGTTTAATTATCTTACCGTTATATTTAAAGTTTTTACCTTTAATACTAACAATATAAATCCCTGCAGAAGCACTAGAAGCATTCCAAGAGAAAGTTTTATTACTCAATAAATTGTCTTTATGAAAAACTAATTGTCCTCTTAAATTATAAATTTTAATTGACACCTTATCATTATTCTTACTCAAAGTTTCTACATTAAAATTAAATTGATCTGTAGAAGGGTTTGGCCAAGCAATCGTTTTTATACTAGCATCTATAGTGGCTAAAGCAGATTCATATTGATTGTCAGAAGTTGATGAATCACTAGACATTCCAAATATTTGGAAAACCTGATCAGCAGGTTCTCTATTAAGAGCTGTAGAAGTAGCTGTCCAATCTAAAGCTCCTGTACCAAATAAATCTAAATCATCTTTAAATTGACTTTCTTGTCCATTTAAATGCTCTTGAGTATACCAAAACCACTGATTACCAACATTTGTATCAAAAACTAAATTCGCATATATAGAAATCCAATACGAGCCACTTTCTAACTGAACGGCTTCAGGTAAAGTTAAATTTAAATTCGAATCATCTTCTGCAGAAGTCGGTACGATTGAACCACTATTAAATACTTCTTCTCCTGGTTTTCCATTTGTATCTGAATAAATAACTACCGTTGCACTATCAAAAATAGGCGAACCTCCGCTACCTCCAAAAGCTAAAACTCTATTGATAGTCCATACACTTCCTTCTGGAATTACAAAATCATCAGAAGATTGTACGAGTCCATTAAAATCAATAAATAATTGTGATGGAGCTGAAGCTACAACTTCTTCAACCTGCTCATAAATTGCAGGCTCGTTAACTGTAACTGTAAAACCTTCAGAAACAGTTTCCTCTCCAGCAGTAGCTACTAAACCTATCGTAGCGACACCAATAGCATCAGTGACATAACTTATTGTCAATGTATTGCCATCTAATACAGCAGTTACTAATTCAGGGTTTGAATTTGTAACTTCAATATTATTTACAGGGTAATCATCACGCTCACTTACAAATAGATCTGTTACATCAATACTTGTATCAGGACTATTTCGATCTACACTGTAATCTTCTAAAAAGTAAGCTACATGCAAACTAGGCTCAAGCACTGTATATTTATCAAATATTGGAAGTTTTGCACTAAACAAACCATTACCATGAGTAGAAATAGCAATAAATCCATCTTTTCTAGTCTTCACCTGTCCAACAACAGCATTTCCAATTTTAAAAGGTTCTCTATACCATTTAGTACTACTTCCTTTTAATCGCCTAGAAAAATATAGACCTGTACTAGTTCCTACAAAGTACCCTTGTCCATTTCCTAAAAATGCTGCCCAACGTACTGAAGAACCATTACCAGTACCATCAGCATTCTCTTCTAGGTTACCACTGATGTCTGTCCAAGTTTCACCTGCATCTTCAGTAATAAATAAGCTAGGTATTCCATAATTAGAAAAAACAACCATAGCCATATCACTATTAGAAGGATTGACAGTAATATTACTAACATACCCAGGAGGCATTCCTTTTCCTGTAGATATATCTATCACTTGTTGATTGTCTATATTTGCATTATCCATTCTAAAAATTTCTCCTCTTCTGGTAGCATAATATAAACGATTAGCCTGAGGATACGCTGAAACATCTAATGCAGTTATAGTGTTAGGAGCTGTTGTTTGAGACAGAGCTACCCAATTTTTTGTTGCAAAAGCAAAAGTACCCCCTGGTACTTCATCCAAATTATTATTTCTCAGTATTCTATTTCCGTCTGGTAGATACATAATATTATCATTATTAGGATCTAATACAAAAGGATTGATAAAACTCAGATTAGATGCTATAGCAGGACGAATTCTTGCAAATGATGTGAAGTTTGCATCATCATCAAAATTAAAACGATAAATATTTCCAAATTGAGTTGAAACATATCTTGTGCTACCTCTGTCTGAAATTGCATTGTATGATCCGTCACCTCCAAAATCTTCTTCCCAACCTACTTCACCATTTGTTGAATCTGTATACCAAGTTCCATTATCTTGAAAACCTGCTAATAAAGCATCACTATTAGCACTTGGGTCAAAAGAAACCACATAAGGTTGTGTAGTCAAATAGCCATTATTTAACGAAATCCACTCAACAGGTTCATTATATTCAAATTCAGTGGTAATATCTTCAGTTACTTGAACACCACCGTCATTTGCTGATAATGCTTTATTAGGGTTTGAAGGATAAAATATAAAATTATGTTGATCAGGATGATGATTTTTATATACACTTACATTATTGTCAGGTGAATACCCTCCTATCCAACTTTCTTGACCCGCTGGTGTAGTGAAGCCCGTTGTTGACTTATATAGATTGGTTCCTCCTAATACTATAAAATTTGAATCATTTGGCTTAATTCTAATAAACATATTATAATGACCTTGAAGATTTAAACTACCTACTCTGCCTCCAATATTAATTGGTAAATTCGCACTTAAATCTGTCCATTGTTCTTCTGGTGTCTCCGCTAAAGCATTATACTTTAATAAGAATGGTGTTGTTGACGAAGCTAAATTTTCAGAAAAAAAGTAAACTATATTTTCATCTGACGGATCATAAGCCATTACTGTTCTTCCATTAAAAAAACTTGTAATATTTGTAGGTGAAATATTTGTCCACGTATCACCATCTGTAGATGTAAAAAAACCTGTATTTGGGTCTCCGAAAAAATCTACTGTAGCATAAATTTTCCCACTAGGAGTTGTAATAACTTCTGTCCAGCTATCAAAACCACCAGCCAAAACATCTTCAAAATTTTCTCCTCCATCTTGAGATCTTAGAACACCATTAAATGTAGCTATATAGATATCATTATTCACAGGATTAATCGCTATAGAATTTGTGAGTTCTAACGGAGAAATTCTAGTAATATCTCCATCATCAGTACCTTTTAACAATTTCCAAGATCTACCATTATTAACTGATTTATAAACACCTGTTCCTGCATAAAAGCTACTACTAGTCGCTGAATTCCCAGAACGCTCACCTGAAGTGTAATACCAAATATTATTATGCGTTGGATGTTGAACAATACTTGTAATACTTGGCGATTGCTTATTGTTTGTGACTTTTTTCCATGTTTCCCCAGCATCGCTAGATCTCCATAAACCACCAGAAACTCCTCCAGCAAAAATAATATCTTCATTAGAACGATCAATTGCTAATGCTCTTGTACGACCACCAACATTATGAGGCCCTCTATTTTTCCAATAAGAATATTTTTTGTTGTTTGTAGACTTCTTTAATTCATTAGTTACATTTATTGTTTTAGAAAACTCTACTTCTAACCTTTTAATCTGTTCTGGAATTTTTCCTGTATAAGGATTCTTGACTCTATTAAATTCATAATCATACCTGTCAGATGCTTTATCTCCTACTGGCTGAGGTCTTGTTTCTGAACCAGATTGAGCATTATTGTCATAAATTTTTGTTTGTTTATAAAGTTGATGTCCTTTATTAACTTTGGGATCATGTGTTCTCTTTAGCTGCTGTCCGTACGCATTGTACGAAAAAACAGAAAGTAAAATAAGAATTGCTACATGTTTTGTAGCATAGCGTAATGTTAATTTCATAGATTAAATGTTTAGTTACTAATTAATTTTAGTCTCTAAAACTAACACTAAAATATGAAAAAATAAGAAATTGTTAATAACTAAATAAAAAGGATGCAATATTTTACTTAATCCTTAAAATAATATTGCTCTTTTTTAAATACATAAAGGTAGAAATACGAGTTGAGATTATATTTTCTTTTTAGCAGCCTTTTCTTTTTCCTCTTTTCTATTTGGGAAAGTCAAGCCCGTACTATTATAAGTAGTACCATAGGTAATTGCTGCAGCATAAACTTGGTTTATTGCACTCAACAACTCTTCTTTACTCAATTCTTTAAGTGGGTGGGTATATACCGACCATAATAAATCATCTGAAATTGCATACCTTACATCTAAAGCAGTATGAAAATTAGCTTCCATCAATTTAAGCATATCAATATAAGCCAGTTTTTTTTGCTCAATAATTGGTGACATAATACGCATTCTGTTATTTTTTTTATCAGTAATACAAACTAAAATCCGCTCTTTAATCATAAACTGCCAATTACCAGTATCTCCACGCAAACTATCAGCAACAACATAAATAATTTTTTCAAGCTTGTCATTTGTCATGTTCTGTGATTGTACAGAGAAAGTGACTATAAATACTATGATAATTGTAAGTAAAAAGCTGTTTTTCATCAGTATATCATTTAAGTTTTTTATTAAGTCTAACCTATTAACGCATCCTTACTAAAAATACTATATTATTTTCCTATTATTTTTACGTTATATTTTATAGTAATTTACTATTTTTGACAAATCTATTTGACCAATGCAATTTAAGCACCCTGAAATTCTTTACGCTTTATTTTTGCTAATCATCCCTATTCTCATTCATTTATTTCAATTACGACGTTTTCAAAAAATAGCTTTTACTAATGTAAAATTCTTAAAAGAATTAGAATTACAAACTAGAAAAAGCTCTAAATTAAAAAAAATCTTAATTCTTTGTAGTCGTTTATTACTCTTTACCTCATTAATAATAGCTTTCGCTCAACCTTATCTTGGTAAATCTGAAGAAAAAAGACCTACTAGCACAAGTATCTATTTAGATAATTCTTATAGTATGCAAGCTAGAGGTAAAGATGGCGAATTGCTTAAAAGAGCTATTCAAGATATTATTGAAGGGGTTTCAACATTAGAAAACCTAAACCTATATACAAATGACAATGTCTATGAAAATTTATCAGTAAAAGATTTGAAAAACACTTTACTCTCAATAAAATACCACCCAGTAAAAACTGACTTGAAATCCATCCTATTAAAAATAGAAAATAATACTAAGAAGAAAAATACTTTAAATGATATTATTTTAATATCTGATTTTCAAAACATTAATATTAAAAATAAAATCAATTTTGATCACTTAACAAACTATTATATCACACAACTTTCTCCTTTACAAATATCAAATATTAGTATTGATAGCATCTATATTTCTAGGCAAAATAATGAAGCTATCCAACTCACAACACGTATAAAAAATAGTGGTAATCCTAAAGAAAATATCTCTATTAGCCTTTACAATGAAAATTTATTGGCAGGAAAATCTTCAATTAATTTACTAAAAAATGCTACTGAAAAAGTAATTTTCAATATCCCAACTACTCAAAAATTTAATGGAAAAATAAAATTAGAAGATAACTCATTGAGTTTTGACAATGATTTCTATTTTACAATTGAAAAAACAAAGAAAATAAATGTAACGGCTATTGGAATTGATAATCTTTTTATATCAAAAATTTACACTAAAGATGAGTTTAAATTCACCAGCACTACACTGAATAATTTAGATTACAACACACTTAATTCACAACATTTACTTATTTTAAATGAATTAGAAAGTATTACTCCTTCTTTAAGTAATGCAGTAAAAGGCTTTATAAAAAATGGAGGAAGCTTAGTTATTATACCAGCTTTAAATGCCAACTTAAATACATATAATTCATTTTTGACTACTTTAAAAATAGGCAGTTTGACTCAGAAACAAAATACAGAACTCTCTGTTACAACTATTAATTTTTCTCATCCACTATTAAAAGGAGTCTTTGAAAAACAGATTAAAAATTTTCAATACCCTACTGTAAAAAGTTATTATCTTAATAATTTCAACAGAGCCTCTTCTATACTCAATTTTGAAAATGGAAAAAGTTTCATTTCCCAAATCTCTACAAATTCTGGTAAAATATACTGCTTAACAGCTTCTTTAAATACTGAAAATTCAAATTTTAAAAGTTCTCCTTTAATTGTTCCTGTATTTTATAATTTCGGACTGTACAGCATTCATCCATCGCAATTGTATTATACAATAGGTAACACCAATACTATTGAAATAGTTGAACAATTAAAAAAGGATGAAGTGATACATCTTACTCATAAGGATTATGATTATATTCCTCTACAACAAATAACTACCAATAAAATTACTCTTACAACAAAAGAGAAGCCAAGTGAGAATGGATTTACACAAGCCGTAAACAATGGTAACATTTTAAAAAACATAGCTTACAATTATCAAACAGAAGAAAGTAATTTATCATATATCGATACTAAAACGTTTTTTGGAGACAAACCTAACATCACTTATACAAACAATGTGAATGAAGCTTTTACAAGCTCATCTACTACTCATAAAATTAATAGTTTATGGCAATGGTTTCTTGCACTAGCATTATTATTTTTAGTCATTGAAATTTTATTGCTCAAATTTTTTAAATCATGAACATACTTATTAAATCAGCCAGAATAATTGACAGTCAAAGTAATTTTGATCAAAAAATTCAAGATATTTTAATTGAAAAAGGTAAGATTGTTAGAATAGCCAAAACCATTAAAAACCCAAAAAAATATCAAGAAATAAGCTCTAAAAACTTACATATTTCTGTAGGATGGTTTGACACTAGTGTTTCATTAGGTGAGCCTGGTTATGAAGAACGAGAAACTTTAGAAAATGGATTGAAAACTGCTGCTAAAAGTGGTTTTACGGCTGTAGCTCTTAATCCGAATACTTATCCTTTAATTGACAACAAATCAGCTGTTGAATTTTTAATAAACAAAGCGAAAGACAAAGTGGTATCTCTGTATCCTATTGCAAATTTAACTCAGCAAGCAAAAGGTAAAGAATTGGCAGAGTTATATGATATGAGTAATTCTGGAGCCATCGCTTTTGGAGATTATAACATACCCGTAAATAATGCTAACCTAATGAAAATAGCATTGTTATATGCACAAAATTTTAACGGGTTGGTTGTTAGTTTTCCTCAAGACAATACTTTAAGTAATCAAAGTTCTGCAAATGAAGGAGTACAAAGTACCAAGTTGGGATTGAAAGGAAACCCAGCTTTAGCAGAAGAATTACAAATTGCCAGAGATTTATTTTTATTAGAATATACTGGCGGAAAATTACATATCCCCACAATTACTACAGCTAAATCTGCACAGCTCATTGCAGACGCAAAGAAAAAAGGGTTAGATATTACTTGTAGTGTTAGTGCTCATCATTTATTTTTAACCGATAAAGAATTGAAAGATTTTAACACCAATTCTAAAGTAACTCCGCCATTACGAACAAAAAATGATATAAATGCATTAAGAAAAGCAGTAGTTAAAGGTACAATAGACATGATTACTTCAGATCATACACCTATAGATGTTGAACATAAAAAAGTTGAATTTGAGAAAGCTTTAGACGGAACTATTGGTTTAGAAAGCCTTTTTGGAGCTGTAAATACCCTTTTACCATTAAAAAACATTATTGATAGTATAACAAATAAGCCTAGAAAGCGTTTTAATATTGAAAATCCGATTATTTCAGTAGGCGAAATAGCTAATATTACACTATTTAACCCTGAAATCGAATTTGAATTTAATAAAAAACACATCAGCTCTACCTCTACCAATTCAGCCTTTTTAGGCAAGGGGTTAAAAGGTAAAGTTTTAGGTGTTTTTGCAAATAACAAACTGAAAATCAATTAATTTTATTATATTTACAAATAACTAAAAAACCAAAAAATTATGTTTTACGGAATTCAATTAATTTTATTAAGCCTTATTGCAGTACCCTCACTAATTTTATCAAAAAAACCTAATGCTCAAGAACTTCTTGACAAAATAGCACCTTATCAAGGGTGGATTGGATTGGTGTTTTGTATTAGTGGTATCTGGGGTATCATTCAAGCAATATTAAATATGGGACTTCTTTCTACCTTTCCAATTTGGTGGATTACTTGGTTAGCAGGAAGTGTTGTACAAGCTACTTTAGGGTTCATATTAGGTTATGGAACAATCAGTAAATACCTTTTAGGAAGCAGTGAAGAAGCTAAAGAAAAAGCAGGTCAATTATTGGCAAAACTAGCACCATTACAAGGTAAACTTGGTATTTTAGGTGTTGGCGTTGGTATATGGATAATTATTGCTAACATGATGTTTAGATAAAACTAAAGAAATCAAATTATAAAACTAGAATCACAACAAATTGTGATTCTAGTTTTTTTTGTACTTATTTTAAAATTTTTATGTCAATAAAATAACTATTTTTGAGGAAATTTATCCATGAAGTTATCGTTAGAATATATCGTCCGCAAACCAAAAATTGCAATTACAAAACCACCTTTACTAATCATGTTACATGGTTATGGTAGCAATGAACAAGATTTATTTTCTTTTGCTGATGAATTACCAGATGATTTATTGATTGTTAGTGCACAAGCTCCTTTATCAATGGGTTTTGGGAGTTATGCGTGGTATACCATTCATTTTGACACTAATGATGGTAAATTTTCTGACATTCCAGAAGCTTTAAAAGCTAGAGCTACTATTGCTACCTTTATTGATGAAATCATTGAAAATTTTAATGTAGACACTAACAAAGTTTTTCTTTTAGGATTTAGTCAGGGCACAATCTTAAGCTATGCTGTAGCACTAAATCATCCAGAAAAAATACAATACCTCATAGGATTAAGTGGTTATATAGACAAAGAACTATTGCCAGAAAAATTAGAAAAAGAAAATTACACCAACTTAGATATTTATAGCTCACATGGGTCGGTAGATCAAGTAATTCCTGTTGAATGGGCCAGAAACATACAGCCACTATTAAATGAATTAAACATTAAAAATGTATATGAAGAGTATCCTGTTGGTCATGGTGTGGCTCCTCAAAATTTCTACAGTTTAAAAAAATGGGTTGAAGAACGTATAAAATAATCCTTCTTCAAATCATTATAATCCTTTATCTTGCTATCATTATGAAAAAACATCTTCTTTTCTTAAGTATTGTTCTTTCTTTTTTATCTTGTAATAAATCAGAGAATTCTATTGACAAACCTTCAGAACCTGTTGTATTTACAGTAATAGGAGACGTTCCTTATGGTAGTGATCAACGTGAAGGTTTTGTGAATTTAATTGCAAAGCACAATGCACAAAATGCTTCAGAGTTTGTAGTGCATGTTGGCGACATAAAAGCAGGGAAAGACCCTTGTGATGAGCCTGTGTATCAAGATGTCAGCTCTCTTTTAAAACAATTGACCGTACCAACATTTGTTGTGCTGGGCGATAATGAATATAATGATTGCGACAGCCCAAGTCAAGCTCTTGGTTACTGGAATACCTATCTCTTACATTTTAATGAAAACTGGACATTTACTCATCAAGTTAATTATCAAAATGAAAGAACAGAAAATTTCAGTTGGGTTCAAAACAATGTATTATTTATAGGTTTAAATATTGTAGGAAGCTCAGTACATGATGAAAATGAATGGAAAACTAGATTGACAGATGATGGCAATTGGGTACAACAACTATTAACAACGCATAAAGACAATGTAAAAGCAACCATTATTTTTGCACATGCAAATATGACTGAAAATGGTACCGAAAGGTTTAAACCTTTTACTGATGTATTCAGAGCTGCTGCTGCCAATTTTAATAAACCTATTTTGTACCTTCAAGGAGATGGTCATTCATGGGTGAAAAACAAGCCTTGGCAAGAACAAAACATAACACGTGTACAGGTTAAAGGTGGAGTAAATGCCGTAAAAGTAACTGTAAATGCTGACTTAGAAAATCCATTTTCATTTGACAACACATTCTTAGATTAGTAAAATGTTTAATCCTCAAATAAAATAACAAACTGAAAAATTCTACGAACTCAAAATTTGATACCATTATTATTGGCTCTGGAGTTGGTGGACTTTCTGCGGCAATTTGTTTGGCAAAAGCAGGACAGAAAGTTTTAGTATTAGAGCAACATGATGTCCCTGGAGGTTGGTGTCATAGTTTTTATCTTAACGGATACCGTTTTACACCAGGTGTGCATTATATCGGTTTATTAGGTAAAGGAGAATCAACTAGTGAAATCTACAAAGGACTTGGTATTGCCAATGACTTGGTTTTTTACAAAATGAACCCAAAGGGTTTTGAACATTGCTGGATTGGAGATGAACGATTTGACTATCCTGCAAATTTTGATGCTTTTGTTGAGTCACTTTCTGAACGTTTTCCTAAAGAAAAAAAACAAATAAAAAAATACTTGACATTTGTTAAAAATGTGACTACAGAGTTGCAACTTATCCCTAAACTAAAAGGCTTTTGGCAACACTTGACAGCACCTTACAGGACTAGACATATGGGTAAATATGCTCTTTTTAGTTTGAGAAGAGTCATGAATTGGTATATTAAGGACCCGTTACTTCAGAAAATACTCAATATCCAATATGGAAATCATGGTTTACCGCCCTCAAAAGCTCCTTTTCCTTTACATTGTGCAATTATGGGGCACTATTTTAGTGGCGGTTATTACCCTATGGGTGGTGGTGGTGCTATTGTTAAAGCCATGACCAATAGCATTAAAAAACATGGAAGTGAAGTGTTAACAAAACAAACGGTAAAATCAATATTGTTAGCGGGTAATAAAAAGAAAAAAGCCATTGGTATTGAACTTGACAATGGTACACAAATTTTTGCAGATAGAGTAATTTCAAATGCAGACCCTGGAATAACTTTCTTAAACTTAGTAGGAAAAGAAAATTTAAGCACTAAATTTTTAAAACGCTTAAACAAAACTAAATACTCATGTACCTCTTTAATGTTATTTTTAACTGTTGATATGGATGTGAAAAAAGCGGGATTAGATTCAGGGAATATTTGGATGTTACCCAATAGAGATATGGATGATTTGTTTGATGAAATGCAAAAAATTGATATTTTAGAAGGTAATGAGTTTCCAGGGCTTTTTATAAGTTGCACTACATTAAAAGATCCTGCAAGTTTTGATGGGCGTTATCATACTATCGAAGCCATTACTTATATTAATCATAAATCTTTTGATCTATTTAAAGATGAAGAAGACCATGAAAGGTCTACTAAGTACCTTGCATTTAAAGAGCGATTGACGGAAAAAATAATAAATAGCCTCGAAAAGGTTGTTCCTGGTATTTCAGATAATATTGTTCATAAAGATCTAGGGACTCCTTTAACTAATCAGTATTATGTCAATACAACAAAAGGGAGTGTTTATGGAACGGAAAAGAGCTTTAAGCAAATTGGTCCCTTTGCCTACAAAGCAGAAACTGAAATTGAAAACCTCTATTTATGTGGTGCAAGTATATTATCTCATGGTGTCGCAGGTGCAAGTTATTCAGGTGTTGAAACTGCATCAAAAATTTTAGGCTGTAGACAAGAAGATTTACTAAAACCAGATGAAACTCAAAATATCCGTATTTATGAAGCAGAAGATGATACACATTATCCTGAATGGATGCTCAAAAAAATTCAAGTTAAAAAGGCGAGACAATTAGCAAAACAACAATAAAATCCTAGATAAAACAATTCTTAAAACTGACTCTCTTCGAAGCAGAGCCATAACCCAAACGAAAACTTCAAATCAAATCTCCAACTTCAGTCCGTCATACCCTAAAAAAACATTTTCAGGCAATTCTTTTTGAACTTCATCATGAAAACCTAACTTATGACTAATATGGGTTAAATAGGCTTTTTTAGGTTGGAGCTCTTTAATTAAATTTAAG
>Ga0256834_1001489_pt1 | contig 15770 bp, 10 predicted proteins | sample 4281140metaG_FD_190536 | JGI IMG/M metagenome (GOLD analysis project Ga0256834, IMG submission 190536) | Hydrothermal vent microbial communities from East Pacific Rise, Pacific Ocean - 4281-140 | ecosystem: Environmental > Aquatic > Marine > Hydrothermal vents | place: Pacific Ocean: East...
AGTCAGGATTCTTCAAAACATCATCACGATAATAAATTCCAAAGCACGCTAGAGTTTGTTCTTCGGTTAAACCCTGTAACTGGGCAAACGAAAACAATTTGCACGAACCTGAATTCTCTCCCGCGGCATTATTTAAATCACCATTGCTAAAAGCGGTTTCCGTAAAGGTATAATTCTCATCAATCACACTCATCAACTCATTAAAGTCTAGTAACTCAGGGGTTGTTTGTAGTTTTGCTAAATAACTTGCTACTGTATTTTCTACTGTCATGTCGTTTTTCAATCGCTTTCAAATAAAGTTAAAATTAAGATTGTTGAAGTATACCTGTTTCCCGCATAATCGCTCGCCTTCAAAAACAAAAAAACGGGGATATTCATCATGTGGTTTAAAAATCTATACCTATTCAAATTCGAAAAAAGCTTCACTCTCAATGCAGAAGAACTACACGATGAACTCTTAAAAAAGCCCTTCACGCCCTGTTCTGCCACGCAACGTGAAAGCATGGGCTGGGTATCACCCATTGGCGGTGGTAGCTCGATGACACACGCATCCAGCAAAAACATACTCATCACTATGGCAAGGCAAGAGCGCATATTACCCGCGGCGGTAGTAAAAGAAGCCTTACAAGAGAAGGTAGAAACGATACAAGATGCTGAAAACCGCAAAGTCGGCGCAAAAGAAAAAAAAGAGTTACGCGAAGAAATTGAAGACCAACTTTTACCACGTGCTTTTACTCGTACACAAAAAGTGGATGCTTGGATCGACCCAACAAATGGCTGGTTACTACTCAACACTGCATCAGCGCCAAGAGCAGAAGAGTTTGCCACCCTACTTCGTAAAACACTCGGCAGTCTACCAATCACCTTGCCACAATCAGAAGTATCACCTGCCGTCGCTATGACGCAATGGCTAACTACTTGTGAGCTACCAGCACCCTTTACGTTAGGCTATGAATGTGAGCTTAAAAACCAAGGTGATGATAAAGGCACAGTTGTTTTCAAACAGCATGATTTAACACTTGATGAAATTCAAACCAGTCTAAAAGCAGGTAAATTTGTATCAAAATTAGCGATTGAATGGGATGAAAAAATTAGCTTTGTATTAACCGAAGAACTACAAATCAAAAAACTAAAGTTCTTGGATGTACTGGATGAGCAAATACAAGACAATGACCCACAAACACATGAAGAGCATATTGATATTGAGTTTGCTTTGATGACGGGAGAAGTAGCTGGGCTTTTGATTGATTTGATGAAGGCTTTGGACTAATAAAAACTACCGCCATTCTGGCGAATGCCAAAATCCATGTCTAAGTCTATTCAATTTTATTAGATGGGTTTCAGCCTTCGCTGGCATGACGGTTAATTCTACCTATTTTCTTACCACAGCACTAAAAACTATCCTTGAATAGAAATATTGAGTGAGCTGAGCAAATGATAATAAGCAAAAACGGTTAAAAGAGCCAAACCAAAAACTAATATTGTTCTGTATTTAAACCCATGTTTATGGTGCTTTTCTCTGTCTTTATGAGAAGCCACATCCATCATTTCATCCCCAAAGTAAATAGATAAAAAAGTCCCAAGTGCGCTGATAATTAGAATGCTCCAGTAAGGATAAGGTTCACTTATTATTTGTTTCAATAAACCCGTAATAAAAGTGTAATCATAAGAAACTGGAGAGTAGAAAAAGACAAAAGCATTAATACCAATTGCTACAAACCAAAGAATTGCTTGGGTATAAGCCATTTTTAACCCAAAGAGTAATCGAATCGGGAATGCTAAAATAAAACCTCCATCTGCAACGGGAGTACACAATACAAAAAAACTCCATGTTAAAATAGTTACTACAAAACCCGTTGAAGCATCGTATTTCCAACTCATATAGCCAAAGTAGGCCAGCAAAATGAAAACTAAAGCTGAAAACTTTAATATTGTTTCAAAGTGAGTTTGATGCTTGGCGTTAAACTCTATTTTTAAATTATCTTTCTCTAACATAGCTCAATCTTCTGGTGCATCAATAAGCTCCATATCTTCGTCTAATTCACCACCCAACTCCAATGCCTTAATCTCCTGTACCGAATTCCCAATAATCCCCCTAATATCACCATACATTCCCGTGGTATTGATGACAATGCGTTGAATCTGTTTTTCGCGCTCTTTCCAAAGACGTTCCATTGCTCGGCGTTCTCGGTGAAGCTGTAGGTGCATTGACTCAAATGTTTCTACCAAAGCTTCGACGCGCTGACGGAATTCATCACCCGATAAATACGAGAACATCATTTCCATTTTTTCATCTTTACCTTCACCCGCACTTTGGGCAAAACTCACTGCTATTAATTGCTCACGCAAGGCAGAGACTAATGGCATAGCCGATGATGGGCTACACACCCAAACACCATCAATTTGTGCAAAAGTAGAAACATCTGGTGGAAGCGTAACTGTCACAAGCATGGCGATATTGGCACCTGTTGCGAGCTGATCATCTTTGAGTTTTTGTATCCAGCCTTGTGTCCATCTTTGAGTATTTTTTGCTTCCCAGAGGACTTTTCCACAACAAGATAACTGTGGGTTTATGACTGTTTGAATAATATCTGCACCACGAATACCCTTACCCACAGGGGCAATTTCATCGTGCGGAAATTGCACACGAAGCTTAGATTCTAAATCTGCTTCTAATGCCTCACCTTGCGTTTCTTGCGAGCCTTGCTCACTTTTACGCTTTGCATCTTCTAAAGATTTCCGGAGGCTATCAATCTGTTGCTCTTTCTCTTTTAGTTTTAGGTTTTCTTCATTGGCATATTTTTCTGCAAGTTTATCCGCTATTTCCTTGCGACCTTCATCGAGTTTTCGTTCTAGCGTTATATCCAACTCTTTTTGTTTATCTTCAAGTTCACGCGCTTGCTTTCTTAATGCTAGTTCTAACTCTTGAGCTTTAGCAAGGTTCTTATTTTTATCTTCAAGTTGTGCTTGTAAATCTAATAACTCTGCCTTTTTCTCACTATCAAGTAATGCCTTAATCTTGGTGGTAAGCTTCTCTTGCAATGCTTTTTCACTATCTTTTACACGCTTGACGATTTCATCTTCTATACCCTCTTTTTGGGCTTCCAATTCACGTGCTTTTTTACGTAGAACTAATGACTCATCCTGCTTTTCTTTGAGTTGATTCTCTAAATCTTTGATCTCAAGCGTTGATGCTTTTTTTGCATCTTGCTTAACTTTATCCACAGCCTGTTTAAGATTAGATTCATTCTCAGCTTGCATGGTTTTACGTAAATCACGTTCTAGCTGACTAGAAAGCACCTCCGAAATTTCAATTTCAGTATTACATTCGGGGCATTGGATGGTTTGGCTTTTATTCATATATTCATAACTGCTTTTATTTATTGGTTGGAGCATTTATAACATATCCATTAACCTCAAAGCTTACAAAAATTGGTGATACCAAATCCTTTAACTATCAGCCAGACCGCTAATACCATTTATTGCAACGCAGTAATCCCCATTAATTTACTCATACCTGAGAAAAGTAGAATGTAAATCATCAAAAAAAGAGTGAATGGAGAAATAAAAATATAAATGATTAATATTCTTACTGACCACTCTCCCCCTCTTTCGATGTTTAGTATGTAGATTACTTATAATTCTAAGAACAAACTAGCTGGGTCTTCCAGCAACTCCTTCATTTTCACTAAGAAACTCACCGCAGCTTTACCGTCTATCAAACGATGATCATACGATAGTGCTAAATACATCATTGGGCGAATGACAACTTCACCATCCACTGCTACTGGGCGATCTTGGATATTATGCATTCCTAAAATCGCGCTTTGCGGTGGGTTGATAATAGGGGTTGATAGCATTGAACCGAATATTCCACCATTGGTGATTGAGAATGTTCCACCCGTTAACTCGCTAAGCTCTAAATGCCCGCTACGCGCTCTAGTGGCATAATCTCTAATCGCTTTTTCTATATCTGCGTTACCCATGCTGTCGGTATTACGAATAATAGGAACAACTAAACCACGTTCAGAGGATACCGCTACACCAATATCGTAATAACCTTGGTAGATTATGTCGTTACCATCAATGCGCGCATTAACCTCTGGATAGCGTTTTAAGGCTTCTGTTGCCGCCTTAATGAAGAAAGACATAAAGCCAAGTTTGATGTCATGTGACTTTTGGAAACGGTCTTGATATTTACGGCGTAAACGTGCCACCTCACTTAAATCAACTTCATTAAAAGTTGTTAATATTGCCGCAGTGCTTTGTGCCTCTAATAAACGTTCTGCGATTCGTGCGCGCAATCTTGTCATTGGTACACGGCGCTCTTCTCTGCCTTCTATATCACTAGATTCTTGCGGGCTTGGAGTTGGTGCTGGTGCAGGTTTTGATGCCACTGGAGCAGTTGTTACCACTGCCGCCGTAGCCGCTTGTAGTGCTTTTTCTACATCTTCTTTTAGAATACGCCCATTTTTTCCTGTGCCGGCTACTTGAGATTCGCTAAGGCTATTTTCTGCCATTAGTTTTCTTACCGATGGGCTGGCATTGCCTTCTATTGTTGCTTCTGCTGTTTTATCTTCCGCTTTATCAACTGTTACTTCGCCTTCTTCAAGTATACCAATCACATCACCTGAATAAACCGTAGCGCCTTCTTCTGCTATGATTTTTGTTAGCACACCTGATGCAGGTGCAGGAACCTCTAAAACCACCTTATCGGTTTCTAGCTCAAGTAAGTTCTCTTCTTCGTTAACGCTGTCACCTTCTTTGATTACCCAAGCGGCAATCGTGGCATCGCTGACTGATTCTGGTAATTGTGGTACACGTATTTCAATAGTCATTTTTTATAAATCTCGTTTTTAATTTGTGTTACTAATTGGTGATATTAATAGTATTTTACTTTATAAGTTTAAGCGCTTCGTTTACCAAAGCCGCTTGCTGTAATACATGAACTTTATGCGAACCAACCGCCGGTGCTGCCGCACTTGGACGACTTACACAGGTCACTTCATATTGGTCTTCAAATTTTCTATAACGGTGCTTAATACTATCCCATGCGCCCTGATTGCGTGGCTCTTCTTGGCACCACACTAGTTCTGATAATGCTGGGTAAGTATTTAAAATAGATTTTAATAATTTATCAGGAAATGGGTAAAGCTGTTCGATACGAATCAAAGCGGTATCAGTGATATTTTCTTCATTAGATTTTGCTAGTAAATCGTAATAAACCTTGCCACTGCACAACACAATACGTGTAATGTCTTCTTTTGATTTTTTGAAACGATCTTCATCAATAATCGGGCGGAAGCTTCCTTCGGTTAGCTCTTTCATGGTGCTAACTGCCGCAGGATTTCTTAATAGACTTTTCGGTGTCATTACAATTAATGGTCGACGATACGGTCGAATCATTTGACGGCGAATCATATGGAAAGTTTGCGCTGGTGTACTCGGCACACAAATCTGCATATTTGATTCAGCACACATTTGCATAAAGCGTTCTAAACGCGCCGATGAATGCTCAGCACCCATGCCTTCATAACCGTGTGGTAAAAACATAACCAAGCCACATAAACGACCCCATTTGCTTTCACCCGAACTGATAAATTGATCAATCACCACTTGTGCACCATTGGCAAAATCACCAAACTGTGCTTCCCAGATTAATAGTGTGTTTGGGGATGAAGTTGAGTAACCGTATTCAAAAGCAAGTACCGCTTCTTCTGATAATACCGAATCTATTACATTAAACTTACCGCGTTTTTCATTATTTGTTTCATCTACAACATGTCTTAAAGGAATCCATGCCTGACGTTTAACTTGATTGTGTAAGACGGCATGGCGATGCGAAAATGTTCCACGTCCACTGTCTTGCCCACTGATACGAATATCATATTGTTCGGTCAATAAACTTGCATAAGCTAAGTTTTCAGCACAGCCCCAATCTACAGGGCGAGTGCCTTCAACCATTTCTTCGCGCATTTTTAGTATCTTTTTCACGCGCGCGTGTATTACAAAATCTTCAGGAACATTGTGACAACGCTTTATTATTGTTTTTAGTTTGTCATGGTCAAAACGTGTATCACCTTTGCTCGTCCAATCACGCCCTTTAAAAGCATCCCAACTCACTTTAAAATGCTCTGGCACACTGCTGTAATCTAGAGTATTTACGGCAGGCTCCCCTGCTGACAAACGATCTTTATAGGCTTGGATTCGTTCTTTTGCCTCATTTCCTGACAACAGGCCTTCGTTACCCAGTTTTTCTGCATACAACTCTTGGGTGGTTTTCATATTGCGAATCGTGGCATACATCACTGGCTGCGTCATAGCAGGTTCATCTGCCTCGTTATGGCCATGTCTGCGATAACAAACTAGATCAATCACAATGTCTTTCTTAAAGTGTAAACGGTAATCCATCGCTACTTGTGCGGCAAAAATAACAGCTTCTGGATCATCACCATTAACGTGTAAGATTGGCGCATTAATCATCTTCGCCACATCTGTTGGGTAATAAGTGCTTCGGCTATCAAATTGTGTACTGGTGGTAAAACCAATTTGGTTATTGATAACGATATGAATCGTGCCATGAATACGATAGCCGCGAGTTTGTGCCATATTAAACGCTTCCATCACCACACCTTGCCCAGCAAATGCGGCATCACCATGGATTACCACACCAACGACTTGCCCACCTTGATCATCACGACGGTCTTGCCTTGCACGTACCGAGCCACAGGCGACAGGACCAACAATTTCTAAATGTGATGGATTGAACGCAAGTGATAAATGCATCGGGTCTTGACTGGTTTGAATACTGCACGAAAAGCCTTTGTGGTATTTCACATCGCCAGCGGCATCTGCGCTAATCTCTTCATCAATATTGGTGCCTTCAAACTCTTTAAAGAGCTTATCGGGTGATTTACCCATAATATTAATTAATACATTCAAACGACCACGATGAGCCATTGCCAACACCATTTCGCGAGTTTTTTGACTTCCTGAATGATGAATAATTTCATGCAGTAGTGGGATAAGACTTTCACCACCTTCTAATGAGAATCGCTTTTGCCCAACGTATTTTTTGTGGAGATAACGCTCTAAAGTTTCTGCCGCGATTAAGTGATTCAACAATTCACTTTTCGTGTCGTTATCAAATTTAGGACGTGCCTGACACGGCTCTAGTCTGCTTTGAATCCAACGCTTTTCATCGGTATCCATGATGTGCATATACTCGATGCCGATGCTCTCGGTATAGGTATTACGCAAAGCACGAAAGATGTTTCCCAAGGTTGGCGACTCTTTCATCTGGAAACTACCAGGATCGAATAACTTATTTGTATCAACTCTGTCTAAACCATAGTTTTGCAAAGTTAATTCTGGCAAATTGGGCTTCACCTCATCACCACGAAGCGGGTTGGTATACGCCACTAAATGCCCTAATGAACGATAACTGTCTATCAGCTGTAGAACATGAACTTGCTGTCTTTCTGTTTCAAGAATAATAGGATCTACTTCGGCAACTTGCGCTCCTCTTTTTCCTGTATGAAGTTTATCAGTACGAAATTTATCACGCATATCTGAATGTGTTGCACCGTTACGAAAATCTTCAGGTACAGGCATATCAGCAAAGTAACGCTGCCAATCTTTACTAACGGAATTACTGTCTTTCAAATAGTTCTCGAATAGTAATTCAAGATAAACCGCATTTTCACCTTCAAGTGCTGTGTCCTGCGGATTGTTTGATGTATCGTTATTATTATTGTTATCTGTTTGTTGTGTCATTTCTTTGTCCAGTTATGAGGAAGACCCTCTTAAAAAGACTTTTAGTTTGCTATATAGAATGTGTCAAGGTGGATAGTGAAAATAACTTAAAATAAGTTATTTTTCTAAGGTCACCCCCCCTCTTTTTCGATGATTTGTGCGAAGATTTTTATCATTCATACTTGTTATATTGATTATATTGCGAGCTACTTGGTAGGCTTTCCATTTAAAATGATGGAAAAAATTATTTTTAGAACACAAATTATCGAGCCGAGCGAATGCAAGATCATGTTGGATCGTAGCGACGACTACCCGTAGGGTGCATAAAATGTATAAAAACACGGGGGGAGTGGTAATAACGTTGAATTAAGCCATAAGCAATTGTTTTTATTGAATGTAGATTAGCCTGTTATCAGCCCGTCATTGCGGTGAAGACCGCAATCCACGGTTGAAAAATCGTCCTATCGTAAATGGATATTGGACTTGATCAGGATTTCCTTAAGAATTAAAACTTAATTCAACGGTATTGGGAGTGAACTAATAAATATTACTATTTTGGGAATAAAACTCTAAACTCAGCCCCTGGCTTACTGTTAATTACATCTATCTTGCCATCCATACCTACAACCATTTGATGAACCAGTGCTAGCCCTATGCCTGTACCCACAGTTTCACGCGTTAACTCACTCTCGGTTCTGTAAAATAGATCGAATATTTTTTTCATCTGGGTTTTATCAACTCCCTGACCGTAATCTCTTACGCTAAATTGGATTTTTCCACCCTTAGCGTTTTTGCAATTTAGATCAATTTTTTTCTCATCTGCTTTTACTGAAAACTTAATCGCGTTATCGACAAGGTTAATCATGATCTGGCTAAACCAATCTTCATCGATATTTATCATTCTATCTTTTGTGTTGTTATCACATTGGATTTCTAGTTCAAAGCCTGCATGTTTGATTTGGGTGGATACTTTTGAGCGAATACTGTCGATCAACTCCGCCACTGTTACCTCTTTTAATTCTGGCGATTGCTGATTACGTGTCACGCGCGCCAAATGCAAGACATTATTAATCAGACGTGATAAACGCTCGCTTTCATCAAAGATAAAATCATAGTATGTTATTTTCTTCTCATCGCTTGCCCAGCCTTCACGTAGCATTTCTGAGTACATTCTTATTGAGGTTAGTGGCGTTTTCAATTCATGGCTAACAGCAGAGACAAAATCTTGTTGTTGATTGGCAAGATTGATCTGCCCTAGCCCAAGACGATACATAAGATAAAAACCTGAACACAATACTGAACCAAGTAATAAGCTCAGCCACAAAATAAATTTACCCCCTGCTCCGACTGGTAACTGCCTCACGCTAAAAAGCAATTGCAGTTCACTCAAAGGAGCTGACAATCGGGTTTGATATAATAGCTCTCCATTCATTTCATTATTGCCTGATAAATAGCGTTGTGATCCACTTGCTAAAAAGGCAGATAAAATATTGCCTTGATAACTCACCAATAAATCACTCATTTGTGACAATGCCGTTTTACGAAAACTGGCATTAACAATGCTTGCTAAAAAAGGCTTTTGTTCAATGAGTAAACCTTGAATGTAACGCTTTTCATTTAGCCACACGTTTCTAAATAATACAAAGTGTCCACTGTCTAACTGGCTAAAGTCAAAGGGGTCTATTGTGCTTTCAAAAGCACGGATTCTTAAATTAGCATTGTTAATCCTACTTTCTTTTGCAGGCATTAAGCCACTAACGCTTGTAGCGTTTGTAACGTCTGAAGCCTCTACAGCAATGAGGTCAATAGTTTCAAGTTCTTCGAGGCTTTGCTTTACTTTAGCTTTTTTATTAGCTTTAGACTCAAATAAGCCACTTTCTGGAAGTACATTTGTTTCTTTTCTCACTCGTTTACTTAACTTATCACCAAAAGCCTTTTTGTTTTTTAATGTCTGTTTTTTTTGTAGATCTTGCGAGTATGTTTTTTTTAATTTTAAGTCTTCTAAACGTCCTAGTCTATTTTCACGTTGTGCTAATTTTGGTACTACGGTTTTTAAACGATCAAAGGCAATTTGTGCGTTTTGCTCTACGGGTATACTCTCGGCAATAACTGAATCATTTTGATAATTTGAGGTAGTATTAGAGGTCGTATCAAAGGATTGTTCACTTGCTCCAAGTAAACTACCAAGGATTGATGCATTCTCATTTTTTTGTGCTATACCCCCAGCCGAACTATTATAAAAACTCCCAGCATCTGCTTTATCAAACTCCTCCATGCTAGCCCTAGACTGTGACTGAAATCTTGATTCAGACTGTGATTGAGATCTTGTTTGAAACGCTGGCTGAGAGGTTGCTGGAGATGCCTTTACCAAACTATTTCGGCTTAATATTTGGTGGATTTTAGTTTGTAATTCTGTGCGTAACGCTAAGTCTTTATCAGCAATACCATATATATCACCTTTTGTATCAAGCTTAATAGATTCTGGCAGTAAGGGGGTTCTGAGTTTTCCTTCGTTATCTATTTGAAAATAACCGATCATGCCAGCGATTTCTGATTCAATAGGATAATTAGATAATGGTGAGCGTTGTAATAAATTTGCCTTAGGGTCGCCAGCAATATTTAAAAATGAATAGTCAGTAAAAGAGCGTTGTTCCTCTATTTCTATCAATCTTAAAAGCTCACTATCTATACGATCAGATAACTCATTTGCCATTGATTGATGTTGGTGAAATGTCTCCCATTTTAGTCGGCTGTAAGACTGCTGTATTAAAATTGCTGTAGGAATCACCAAAGCAAAGAAAAACAGCAATAGCCAGCGACGAAGCTTTTTCTTGTCTAATCCTGTAAGTGTGTTTTTTAACATTGCTTACGTTAGCTCAGTAACTTATAGCCTGCACCACGCACCGTCACGAGGTACTGGGGTGTGGCAGGGTCAGCTTCAATTTTACGGCGTAATTTAGCAATGTGAATATCTACCGTGCGGGTTTCTAATTCCAAATCACTCGCATAACCCCAAACCTTATTTAAAAGCTCATCACGTGATACTGGCCGTTCTGAATTAACATGTAAGTATTTTAGGATTTCAATTTCCCTTCGAGTGAACGATTGTATGTCACCTGAGCATTCACATGATAGATTTAGACAATCAATAATGACTTCATCTTCACCATTCCCTAGCTTAATTTTTTGGCTTTGTGTTTGAGGTGTCGCTGTTCGGCGTAAAACGGCTTCTACTCGCAAGACTAATTGAGCTACTGAAAATGGCTTGGACACATAATCATCTGCACCCAATGTTAAGCCTTCAATAATATCTTCATCGCTACTTTTTGCGGTGAGCATGATAATGGCTTGTTCACGACTTTGCTCTCTTATGCGGTTGCAAATTTCAAAGCCGTTCATACCAGGGAGCATGACATCTAGCAATATCAAATCAAAATTACCGGTGAGTGCTTTGGATAAACCCTCATCACCTTGGTCGGCAAAATCAACGTCATAACCGTGATAGACGAATACGTCGATCAATCCTGTTCGGATTGCTACTTCGTCTTCAACTATTAAAATGCGTGTCTTATTTTTATCGTTCATTGTTCTAGTCTAACAATTGTTTATCTTAGCTATGTAAATTTTATGTAAAGTATTACTGCAAGCTTTTACATTAGCGTGTCTATTTCTTCTTAATCTTCAATCTTAAACTGTGTCCATCGCAATGAGAACTGATTTTCATTGCAATACCTTATAGCAAGATTACAGCGCAAACACATTGGAGAATACAATATGAAGAACATAACGAATATGAAAAGCATGAAGAGCGTAATGAAAAACAAAAAACCATCGCTTCTAGCAAAAAGCCTATTCATCGCAACTGTAGCAACGGCTACATTTATCCCAGGCACCCAACAAGCCTTTGCTAAAAAGATGGTAGCAAACCATTCTATACAAGAGCCAACAATAGATAGCGTAAAACAAATTGCTAACCAACACCCCAAAATAGAGGTGGTATTTGTATTAGACACAACAGGTAGTATGAGTGGATTAATACAAGCCGCTAAAGAAAAGATTTGGTCTATCGCAAGCACTATGGCATCCGCACAAAACTCACCTGACATAAAAATGGGCTTAGTCGCTTATCGAGACCGTGGCGATGCTTACATTACAAAAACTACGCCACTTTCTACTGATTTGGATTCGATGTATTCAACCTTGATGGATTTCAAAGCACGCGGTGGTGGTGATGGTCCAGAGAGTGTCAATAAGGGTTTATACGATGCCGTGCATAAAATGCTTTGGAGCCAAGATAAAAACACTTATAAAGTTATTTTCTTAATTGGTGATGCTCCTGCACATATGGATTATCAAGATGATGTTAAATACCCAACGACTATCGCTAAAGCACTCAAAAAAGGTATTGTTATCAACGCTATTCAAAGTGGTCAAAATAAAAAGACAACGACTAACTGGCAACAAATTGCCACGCTAGGCCAAGGAGACTACTTTCAAGTAGACGATAGTGGCAACGCCGTTGCTATCGCGACACCGTTTGATAAAAAATTGGCTGAACTATCAGTAGAACTAGATAACACACGGGTTTATTACGGTAATAAACAAATAAAAATTAAACAACGTAGAAAAGTGGCAGCATCTGATAAGCTTCATAGTGAATCTAGCGTGAAATCTCTCGCTCGCCGTGCGGCTTACAACACATCTGCCAGTGGTAAAAAGAACTTTTTAGGTGAAGGCGAATTAGTCGATGCAATTAGCAGTGGAGCAACATCACTTGCCAGTATTAATAAGAATGAGTTACCCAAAGCAATGCAAACGATGAAACCAGAAGCACAACAAAAATATGTTTTGGGTAAAGCCAAAGAACGTAAAGAGCTTAAAAAACATATCAGAAAATTAACTGAAAAACGTGATTCATTCTTGAAAAAAGAAGTGGCTAAAACAGGTGCAGATAAAAACTCATTTGATGCACAAATATTTGGCGCTATTCGTGAACAGGCAGCAAAAAAAGGACTGGTTTATGAGAAAGGCGATGCTAAATATTGAATAAGTAGAAAATACTTTCAATCTCGCTATCGTCATACTGGCGAATGCCAATATCCATCACTGAGGCGTAGTGCCAACTCACAAATGGATCCTAGTATTCACCAAAATGGCGAGTTATTTTCTATTAATTTAATTAGTTTACAGTTTCGAAAATTCAAGTGCTACACTCAAACCCAATGAATAAAGAAACAGACAATGGTCAAACACAGATCAACAGTTATCAAAAATCACTACGCCTTTTCTGGCGTGAGTTATATTCAACAGGTGGTAAAACACTCTATAGCCAACAAGAATTCGGCCCTAGTAAACCTGACTGGATAAACATCGAACATATCTTCCCAATGGCTTGGGTGGTGAATGCATTAAAATGTAAAGACCGACGAGACTGTCGTTACCATAATAAAAAATTCAATTTTATCGAATCTGATTTACACAACCTTTACCCCAGCCGACGTGATCTCAACCTGCTACGTGCAAGCCATCGTTTTGGAAAAGTTAAAGGTGAGCTACGCCTTTTTGGTTCTTATAATTTTAAAATTGATAAGAAAAGACGTATTGTAGAACCCGCTCCAGCCAGCCAAGGCGAAATTGCCCGTGCCATGTTTCATATGTCTACCAGCTACGACTTGAAAATATTCTCTCGCCAAGCTGAAATACTTGCTTATTGGAATAGAGTTGACCAACCCAGCAAAGAAGAAATGCGGCGAAATGATTTAATCGAGCGATTACAAGGAACACGTAATCGTTTTATAGATTATCCAAAAGAAATTGAAAACATCATCAAAAGTTAATCCTTTATTTAAGGAAACTCTGATTAAGTCGATTAGAATTTATCATTGATAAAACTGTCGCTATTATTCATGAAGTAAGACGTAATAGTGACTCTATTGCATCAAGTTTCGGGGAGAATATCGACAGTTTTGACAAGCTGAAAATAATTGGACTTAATCAGAGCTTCCTTAAAACCTGTGTTATATTCTAAGGATTCTTTAATATTTGGAAATCACTTTTATGTACGGAAAAATTAGCTCCACATCAAATTTATTAGGCTCTTATAAAATGATGGAGGTGGCTATTCGTTACAGTGAGTTTGTCCCTCGTGTTTACAATCTAGCAAAATCATTAGGCTTTACACCAGGAAAAATCATGCCATCCCGCGCCTTTTGCTCAGATGAAAGTCAAGGCTACCCTGTTATCTTAATAGCCAAACATTTTGGTGCATTTCCTTTTAACCACGGACTTGTTGGTGGCATGATTTCAACTGACCGACATGGTCCTCATGCGCATCATGGTAAAGATTTAGTCATCATCCATGCCAGCCATGTTGGTTATGATTCACATACTGGTGAATTTGGCGTATATCACCGCTTACAAACAGAAGATATGTCAGCAACTACAAGTTGTGGCAAAATCTGTGGCACGCTTGATTGGTATCAAAACGAATATCATTTCGCCCAAAATAATATTTTGCTCACTAAAAAAGATGGGAAGTTTCAAGTATTAATTGACAACCTACTCCTACACAATGAACGCCCACAAGGTTTAATGCTTAATTTAGAACAGCTTGTTGAAAAAAGTACGGAAGGTAAAATTATTGCTATTAAGAGTTTAAGTACATCAAAAGCATTTCCATTATCAACTGAAGTATTAGAAAAAATTAAGAATAATAACCAAGCAGATACACTAAAAGAAGGTGAGTTAAAAGCTATCGGCAATAACCTCACACCAGACCTATTCCATTTTAAACGCCAGTCAGATGATAGTATGGATAAGAACCTCATTAATGCCATGCCTTACATTGTTACAGATAAATATCCAGCCCTTAAAGCAGCACAGGTCAATACACAGGTTGAGTTTGATCATGCTTTTAGAAGTGTAATTCAAGAACCTGAATATCAAGGTAAGAAACTCTTATTTATTTCTGGTTTAAATGTAGATATTTCACCTGAAAAAGGTCAAATATTCCCACTCACAAAATTCATCCCTTGGGCGGCCTACCACCAAACAGCTGATGGCAAACACGAAACGTGGGAACAAGCTGAACTTTACGAGCGCCTAAAAGCGCAACCCTATGAAAACCCTGACCAAGTGAACCTTGAAAATGCCATTAAAGATATGGAAGAACTACAGGAAATAATTTTGCCTTTTTAATAAATAATACCAAGTCCACATGAAAAATAATCCTATGAAACCAACACAGACATTCTCATTCAAAGGACGTGATAAGACCAAAATAATAGCCTATGCTTGGCTACCAAATACTGATCAAAGTAAATGGAAAGGTGTTATTCAAATTTCTCACGGCATGGCTGAACACGCTTTACGCTATGGTCGATTTGCAGAAACTTTAAATGACGCAGGTTACGCTGTATATGCACATGACCATCGTGGGCATGGTAAAACCATCGCGCAAAATGGTGATCAAGGTTTCTTTGCCGATAAAAACGGTTGGTCGCTAGTTGTAAATGATACATTTATCCTCAATCAAAAAATAAAAACCAACCACCCCACTCTTCCTATCACATTGTTTGCTCACAGCATGGGTACATTCATCTCTCAACAATACGCCGCTGAACATGGTGACACACTGGCAGGCCTAATACTTTCAGCCAGCATCGATAATGCAGGGTTCTTGCGAAATATCGGTTTGATTATTGCAAAAATAGAACGCCTAAGAATTGGCAAAAAAGGCCAGAGCAAACTCCTCAACGCCATGAGCTTTGGTGATTTCAATAAACCCTTTAAACCGAACCGTACTGAGTTTGATTGGTTATCACGTGATAATACTGAGGTTGATAAATATATAAACGATCCTCTCTGCGGATTTATCGTCACCACACAATTATGGATTGATCTGCTCCAAGGATTAGGAGTAATGGCGCAAGCTTCAACCCGCGCAAATGTACCCAGTACATTACCCATTCTTCTTATCACCGGTGGCGATGACCCCGTTACACAAAAAGGCAAAA
>Ga0256834_1001490_pt1 | contig 15764 bp, 15 predicted proteins | sample 4281140metaG_FD_190536 | JGI IMG/M metagenome (GOLD analysis project Ga0256834, IMG submission 190536) | Hydrothermal vent microbial communities from East Pacific Rise, Pacific Ocean - 4281-140 | ecosystem: Environmental > Aquatic > Marine > Hydrothermal vents | place: Pacific Ocean: East...
CTGATGGTAGATCAACCAACAGAAGAACAAGAATTGTTATCTTACCAAAATTAGATCAGTTCTTTGATATACTGGAACAAAAACCTGAATAGTATTTTTACTATAAATTCAATAAAAAAAGAGGCTATTCATTTTGAATAGCCTCTTTTTTTATTGAAGTATTGCTTTTATTTTATCTAAATACATTTTATGATTCACCAAATTATAATGATTACCGTCTGGTATGATCAGTAAATCTATACGATCATTAGCCAGCTCCTGAAGTTTTAAGCTATTCTCATAACTTACCAAATCATTCAATTTACCATGAATTATATATATTTGACACTTAACATTTGGAATATAATCAGAAGTTGCAAATTTATACTTTGCAATTAATTTTTTAAAGGGAACATAAGGATAATGGTGATTTGAAACAAAAATCAAATCATACACGGGTGATTCAAGAATTAGCTTTTTAGGATTATTCAAAGATGCAACGTAAGTCGCAAATGCAGCTCCGATCCCTCTGCCATAGACTGTTATCAAACTCTCCCCATAAATATTTTTTGCATAATCATACCATATTATAGCATCTTCAAACATCTTCTTTTCATTATAATTTCCAGTACTTTTACCATAGCTCCTATAATCCATCAGCAGGGTATCATACTTTAAATGATTTGCATAGGTAGCTGATCTGCTCCAGTGCTCTATATTTCCTGAATGGTTATGAAAAAAAAGAATAACTCCTTTCGGTTCTTTTATTTTAAAAAGAAGACCATTGAGTGTTTCATTGTCCTGTGTTTTTAAATTTATCTCCTCAAAATCAGATTTAAAAGAAAACCTGTAATTTTCCGGTAGTTTTTCTGCATGAAAAATCATTCTATCTTGACCAAGATACATCACAGTCACGAGAATAATAATGAATAGAACAACTAAAATAAAGATAATTAAGTATGCAGACATTTTTGATTTTTTGCTAATTTAGGTAAATTATAAATGTAATTAAAACTATCATTTGATATTTTTTTATATAAAAAGAAAAAGCAGTACCAAATGGTACTGCTTTTTATAATTATGAATATAGGTTTTAATTAACCTCCAAAATCATCAAATCTGATATTTTCATCAGCTAACCCAAAATCTTCCCCCATTTTTTGAACAGCATTATTCATCATTGGTGGTCCACAGAAATATAATTCAAGATCTTCCGGTGATTCGTGCTTTGACAAATACTGATCAATAACTGCCTGGTGTACAAAACCAAGGAAACCATCACCTTCTCTATCATCTACATCTTTCATTACTTTCCAGTTATCCTCTTCTGCTGGTTCTGAAAGAACAATAAAGAATCTAAAATTAGGGAATTCTTTTTCAAGTTCTCTAAAATGTTCCACATAGAATAATTCTCGTTTTGATCTACCACCATACCAATAGGTTACTTTTCTACCCGTTTGTAAGGTTTTAAATAAATGATATAAATGTGAACGCATTGGAGCCATTCCTGCACCACCACCTACATATAACATCTCAGCATCACTATCATTGATAAAGAATTCACCATAAGGACCTGAAACAATTACTTTATCACCAGGTTTTCTACTAAAAATATAAGAGGATGCAACACCAGGGTTTACACTCATCCAATCATTCTTAGCTCTATCCCATGGTGGTGTGGCAATACGAACGTTTAACATTACATTTCTACCTTCAGCAGGATAAGAAGCCATAGAATATGCTCTCTCCACCTCTTCACTATTCTTCATCTGTAGTGGCCAAAGATTGAATTTATCCCATTCCAATTTGAATTTTTCAGGCTCACCAGGATGTTCCACTGGATGTGCTGTAATATCAATGTCTTTAAAGTCAACAACTGTATTAGGAATTTCAATTTGGATATAACCACCTGCTTTGTAATCCATATCCTCTGGTAACTCAACTACAAACTCCTTGATAAAAGAAGCAACATTGTAATTTGACTTTACCGTTGCCTCAAACTTTTTAATTCCGAAAATTTCCTCAGGAATGGTAATTTCCATATCCTCTTTTACCTTCACCTGACAACCTAATCTAGCTCCGGCAGCTAATTCTTTACGTGTAAAGTTTGGCACTTCAGTAGGTAACGCTTCACCTCCACCACTTAAAACATGACATTCACATTGCAAACAGGTACCACCTCCACCACATGCTGATGGTAAAAATATTTTCTCATTACCTAAGGTTGTCAAAAGAGTACTACCTGTTTCAACTTCAATTTCTTTCTTACCGTTGATTAATATTTTAACCTTTCCTGATGGAAGTAATTTTGCTTTGGCTACTAATAAAATAGTTACTAAAATTAATATTAGAACTAAAGAAAAAACGACACTTGCTACTATTGGATTCATTCTGTATAAATTCTTAAATGAAAATAATTATAATTTAATTCCTGAAAAGCTCATAAAAGCAATTGCCATTAAGCCTGTAATGATAAAGGTTATTCCTAATCCTTTTAATGGTTTTGGTACATTTGAATAACTTATCTTTTCTCTAATTGCTGCAATAGCCAATATTGCTAAAAACCAACCAATACCCGAACCTATACCATAAACGGCTGATTCAGTAACTGTAGAAAAGTTTTTTTGTTGCATAAATAAGGATCCTCCTAAAATTGCACAGTTTACAGCAATAAGTGGTAAAAAGATTCCCAAAGCACTGTATAAAGCAGGTGCAAATCTTTCTACAACCATTTCAACCAATTGCACCATAGATGCAATTACAGCGATAAATAAGATAAAACTTAAAAAACTAAGATCTATATCGGCATATTCAGGCCCTAACCAGGTTAAAGCTCCTTCCCTTAAGATATAAGTATCTAATAAATAGTTTACAGGCACCGTAATTGTTAATACAAAGATTACTGCTGCACCCAAACCAACTGCTGTTTTAACCGTTTTTGATACGGCCAGATAGGAACACATTCCTAGAAAATAGGCAAAAACCATATTGTCAATAAATATGCTTTTTACAAATAAACTTCCTAATTCTTCCATGATAATATTTATTTTAATAAAGGAATCTAACTTTCCTTATAATTTAATCTTCAATTAATTTTCTATTCTTCGATCTTTGGAACCAGATCAAAACTCCCACAGTAATCAATGCCATTGGAGCTAAAAGCATAAAACCATTGTTTTCATATCCGTATTGATACACTCCGGTCGATTCTGCAATAGTTTTTGCTTTATGACCCAAAATTTCAAACCCTAATAATTTACCGGAACCTAGCAACTCTCTAAAAAATGCTACAACCACTAAAATGATCGCATAACCTGCTGAATTTCCTATTCCATCAAGAATTGATTTCCATGGACCATTTCCCAAAGCAAAAGCTTCAAACCGCCCCATGATAATACAGTTTGTAATAATCAATCCAACAAATACAGATAATTCTTTACTTACATCATATGCATAAGCTTTTAACACCTGATCAACCAAGATCACCAAAAATGCAACAATTATTAACTGTACAATAATTCTAATCCTGTTTGGAATTAAATTTCTCAATAAGGAAACAATAAGATTACCAAAAACCAAGACAAACATTACAGCTATTGCCATTACAATAGCAGGTTTTAATTGTACTGTAATAGCCAAAGCAGAACATATACCAAGAACCTGTACGGTAATTGGATTGTCATCGAATAATGGATCTGTTAATAATTTCCTGTTCTTTTGAGAAAATAAAGCTTCTTTTTCTTTCGCCATAATTAGTTATTTTTAAGATATGGTAAATAATTTCTTAATCTCTCCTCGACCATTTTTGTTACTCCATCGGAAGTCAGGGTTCCTCCTGAAATAGCATCAACTCCATGCATATCACCGGGTTTTGCTCCTCCTTTTACAGTTTTCACTGATACAAAATCTCCCTTTTCATTGAATAACGTTTTTCCAATATATTCATCCTCAAACCAGGATTGATTGATCTCTGCGCCTAAACCTGGAGTTTCTCCTTTGTGGTCAAAAGACGCACCTATAATAGTATTCTTATCACTTTTCAAAGCGATATAACCCCATATGGCATCCCAAAGACCAGAGCCATATAATGGAACTATATAATATTTCTTACCATCCTTTTCGGCAACATACACAGGGTAATGTTGCTTATCATGCTCTTTTTTTATTTCTTTATGTAAATCTATTTTAAAAGCATCTACACTAGAATCATTGGTTCCATCTGGTTTTAATGCCAGTTGTTTTTTAATATATTCATCAAATTTTGCAGACGCTTGATCTCTGTCAACATTCACACCGATTGTTGACAAAATATTCTGCATTTTTTCTTTTCTAACATTCTCAGCTTGCAATGGTTTTAATGTTGTGGCTGTAAAGGCTAAAACTGCTGCAACAACCACCACCATAACAATTGCAAAAATAAATGTATATGCATTACTATTTCTATCCATAATAATTATGCTTTAATTTTTTGTAATCTTTTTTTTCTCTTTTTCACATTACTTTCAATCACATAGTGGTCAATAGTTGGTGCAAACACATTCATCAGTAATATTGCCATCATCACACCTTCCGGCAAAGTTGGATTTACAACCCTGATCAGAATTGCAAAAACTCCGATAAGAAATCCATAGATCCATTTACCTTTGGTTGTTTGTGCTGCTGTAACTGGGTCTGTAGCCATAAACACCATACCAAAAGCAAAACCTCCTACTAACATATGTTGCCACCATGGGAAATTAAATAGTTCATTAGTGGAACTCCCTATTGCATTAAACATCAATCCTGTTAAAGATGCTCCAATAACAGAAGCAACCATTATTCTCCAGCTTGCTATACCTGTAAAAAGTAATATTGCTGCTCCGATCAAAATCATCAAAACAGATGTTTCTCCAACTGATCCAGGAATATAACCCATAAACATATCAAAAACACTTGTGTCAGGCATCTTATTTCCTGCCAAAGCCCCTAAGATCGTTTCCCCGGAAACTCCATCAGCAACCGAATCAGCTACCCAGACTGTATTACCAGACATGAATGGTGCATAGGAAAATAAAGCAAATGCTCGTGCAATCAATGCAGGGTTTAATATGTTCATCCCGGTTCCTCCAAAAGCTTCTTTACCAATCACTACAGCAAAAACTACTGAAACGGCTAACATCCATAAAGGAAAATCTATTGGCATGATCATTGGAATCAATAAACCTGTTACCAAATACCCTTCATTTACAGCATGACCTCTAAAAATTGCATAAATAAATTCAATTCCTAAACCAACACCGTAAGAAACGATGATCATTGGCAACATACGAACTGCACCAAAACTGAAATTTTCCCAAAAACTATGACCTTCTCCCATATTTTGGTAGCCAACATTCCACATACCAAAAATCAATGCCGGTAAAAGTGCAATAACAACCGTTATCATCACCCTTTTTAGGTCAATCCCATCACGAATATGAGCACCTTTTTTTGTTGTATGATTAGGTACAAACAAAAAAGTTTCAATTCCATAATAAGCCGGAGCGTATTTTTCATACTTACCACCTTCATCAAAGTGAGGCTTAATTTTGTCTAATTGTTTTCTTATAAAATCCATTTAACCTACTTCTTTAATCATTAAATCTAATCCTTGACGGATAATATCCTGGGCTTCAATTTTTGAAGTGCTTATAAAGTCAACCAATGCAAAATCTTCAGGTGCTACTTCATAAATTCCTAAATTCTCCATTTTTTCAATATCACCAATCATTGTAGCTTTTAACAACTGCATAGGATAAACATCTATCGGCATCACTTTTTCCATCTCTCCTGTGATAACAAATGCTCTTTCTTCACCATTTAAATTGGTATCAAGATCATATTCTTTATTTGGTGTTAACCACGAAAAGAAAGTTCTTGACATACTAAATTTATGATTACCAATAAATGGCATCCATCCAAAGAAATCATAATGATCACCTTCAGGCAAAACTGAAATTACATTATCGTAAAAACCAATGGCATCTGTTTTACCAACAGCGGTTCCTGTTAAAGGGTTTCCACTGATAATTCTATTGTTTCCGGCTTTCAAATTACCTTCAACAATATCACTTATCTGGGTTCCTTCAGTTACTTTATAATACTGTGGTTTTTCTACCTGAGAACCTGCTAAAGCAACAACTCTGGTCGGATCATATTTTCCTGTTAATATCATGCTACCTATTGCAGCAACATCCTGTGGGTTTACAACCCAAACTCTGTCTCCTGAGTTTATAGGATCTATTTTTGAAATTTGCACTCCAACATTTCCAGCCGGATGCTTACCTGTAACCTTATGAATCGTAACCCCCTTTGTATCATTATAAAAAGAAGACTCTTTACCATCAACAGATAAATGAACATCTCCCTCTGTCAATTTTTTTAAAGCATCAATTCCTATCTGAAATTCATTTTCCTTTCCAGAAAGCGTAAATTGTAGCGATGCTGAAAGTGGAGCAGTTGCATAAGCTGATATAAAAATAGATTTCGGACTATCATCAGGGTTAGCAATGACATCATACGGACGCTGTTTTATATAAGTCCAGCAACCACTTTCAAGTAATAATTCTTTTACTTGTTCATTGTTTAAATTTGCAGCTGATTTTATTCCAAAATCTTTATAAGTATCACTTTTATCTGCTGTTATTTTGACTGATAATATCTTTCGTTTGGCACCACGAATTATTTCTTTTATCTCGCCACTTACCGGAGATGTAAACTTAATTCTTTCATCGTGTTTTGCAAAAAATATAATGTCACCAACATGTACCTTATCACCTACTTTTACAACCATTTTTGGCGAAATTCCATGAAAATCTGTTGGATTTATAGCAAATATTTTTGAGCGACTCACAGAAGACAAGCTTTCCTCGGCTCTACCTTTTAGCTTAATTACTAAGCCATTTTTAATTCGAATGTCTTTAGACATAATTTGCTTTAATTAAATTCTATTCCTTAATGCTATAATTGCTATAAACTTAAGAAAAATCAAATGTTTATTAATCGATGGCAAATTTAATATTTATATTTTATAGTTTAGCGTTTATTTAACATTTATTTACCCTTATTGGGTTGGTATATAAATTTATAAATTCCTGCTTAAAATGGTTTTAATCAATAAGTTATTTTACGATATTAATATATTCATAAATTTTAATATTCTTTTTTTAGGAAAAAGAAATTTACTTTTCATGGTTTATTTTATTTTTTCAATTGGATCTTTTGGGCAAAACACAAATATTGTCTTACCACCGGCGAATATAAAATCTATCGTTCTAAAGCCTGCAAAGCCTAATGCCTACGCACCTATCATACAACTTGGTGAAAAATTGATTCTAAGTTTTGATGACATCAATGCCCAGGAGATTATCTATTCCTACAAAATTGAACACTGTGATTATAACTGGCAAATATCGAATTTGGCATCTACAGAATACATGACTGGTTACGCCACAGACAGAATCAGGAATTACGAAAACTCATTTAACACCTTGCAGGGGTATACCCATTATCAATTACAAATTCCAAATGAGAACAATCGCATAAAAAAAACAGGAAATTACCTGATTTCTATATTAGATGAAGATGAAAACATTGTTTTCAATCGCCGTTTTATTATTTACCAGTCTAATGTTACCGTGGGAGTATCTGTTCACAGAAGTAGAACTGTGAGCACCATCAATGAAAAACAAAGTGTAGAATTTGTGATCAATCACCAAAATCTGCGATTGAATAATCCAAATGAAGAAATAAAAGTAGCAATCTATCAAAATGGAGACTGGAATTCAGTTATTAAAAATATCAAACCAAAATATAATCGCGGAACGCAGTTATTGTATAATTATGTTGATGATATTTCGTATTGGGCAGGCAATGAATACCTCTATTTTGATACCAAAGAGATTAGGAATGCAACAAACAATATCGCTAAAACAAGAATGGAAAACATTTTTAATACTTATTTATATTATACGGAAGCAAGAGGTAAGAAACCTTATACTTTTTACCCTGACATAAACGGTAATTTCGTTTTACGCACTATTGACACCGATGATGTTTCACTGGAAGGAGATTATTCATTTGTTCATTTTGCCCTGCAATATTTAGAGGATTTAAACGGGGAAGATATTTTTATTTATGGTGCTTTTAATGACTGGCAAATAACCAATGAAAGTAAAATGGTTTTCAACCCAAAATCCAACCTTTATGAAGCTACAATAATGCTTAAACAAGGATTTTACAACTACACCTATGTAACTGCTAACAATGAATTACAGATCAACACACATGCTATAGAGGGTTCATTTTACCAAACCGAAAATAATTATTCTGTGATCGTTTACTATAAAAAATATGGAGAATTATATGATCAGGTAATTGGTTTTGGAAGCGCCAGTTCTGAAATTTTAAAGAATTAATTATCCAGCAACATAACCGTTACCAGATATGCACAATGATCGGAGGCAATTGTATCCTGAATTACTTCAGTTTTCAATACTTTCCATCTGTTCTTAGGATACAACATCACATAATCAATTTTACGATTTGGTTTATCTGATGGAAAAGTGAACTTTGTATTTTTTTTATCATAAGATGATTTCCATTTTTCTTCAAGAATATTTATTGTTTTACTTCCCGGAACTGCATTCAGATCTCCTGCTAAAATACTTGGGTATCTGTTCTTTGTAAATACTTTATTGATCTCTTTTGCCTGAGAAATTCGATCAGTCTCATCTTTCAAATGATCTAAATGTGTTCCAATAAATGAAATAGTATCTCCAGACCTTAAAACAGTAGTTATCTCTAAAGCTGCCCTCGGTTCATTATCTGGTGAATATGGCAAACTTATATTTCTTGTATTCAAAAAAGAATATCTCGACAATACTCCTTCTCCATATTCTCCTCCATCAAATTCCATTGCTCTTGCAAATACCGGTGCTAATTTAGCTCTCCATCCTAATTCTGTTACCAGATCATACTTTTTAGCTCGACCTGTTTTAAAATCAACTTCCTGTAAAGCAACAAGATCGGGATCAGCATCAATAATAACTTTAGCAATAACATCCAGATTAAAATCTCCTTTCATCGTTTCTCCATGATAAATATTAAAAGAAAGAATCTTTATAATTTTTCCGTCATTGGATTTTTGAGTCCAAACAGAGTTGATAGTTAGCAATACAACTGCAAATAGTGTAACTAATGATTTCATAGAGTTGATTTAAAAAATGTCGTTCGAAAATATCAATAAATTATCTAACCTCATGTCTAAATAAGAGAATTTTTCTCATTAAAAAATAATTATGATTAACTTTATAACTTTTGTTACATAAGATGATTTTAATCACCTTTTTAAGGTATTTAATGCAATAATTTTGTCCATGTTTTAAAAATTACAACATAATTATGAAGATCACACACATTGAACACATAGGAATTGCAGTTGAAAATCTGGAAAAATCTATAAAATATTACGAAAATGTTTTAGGCTTAAAATGCTATGCAATTGAAGAGGTTGCTGATCAAAAAGTTAAAACAGCATTTTTTATGGTTGGTGAAACCAAAATTGAACTTTTGGAAAGCACATCTTCCGAAGGTCCTATAGGAAAATTTGTTGAGAAAAAAGGTCAAGGGATGCATCATATTGCTTTTGCTGTTAACGATACCACAGAAGCATTAAAAACCGTAGAAGAAAGAGGTGTGAGACTCATAGATAAATCCGCACGAAAAGGAGCTGAAGGACTCCAAATTGGATTTCTTCATCCAAAATCAACGCATGGTGTACTTACTGAGCTTTGCTCAAAAAACGAATTGAAAAGTTAAAAAATATAATAATGGCAAATCAGGAAAAAATCAATGAGCTCATTGAAAAAAGAGCCAAAGCAAAACTGGGTGGCGGTGAAAAACGAATCGACTCTCAACATGCCAAAGGAAAACTAACTGCAAGAGAACGAATTGACCTGCTTTTAGATGAAGATAGTTTTGAAGAGTTTGACATGTTCGTAACACATAGAACCGTAGATTTTGGTTTAGATAAACAGATTTACCTTTCGGATGGTGTAATAACCGGTCATGGTACTATTGACGGAAGAATTGTTTATGTTTTCGCCCAGGACTTTACTGTTTTTGGAGGCTCATTATCAGAAACTTACGCATTAAAAATATGCAAGATCATGGATATGGCTATGAAAATTGGCGCCCCTGTAATAGGACTAAATGACAGTGGTGGCGCACGTATTCAGGAAGGCGTGAGATCCCTTGCCGGCTATGCCGAAATTTTTCAAAGAAACATCATGGCCTCCGGAGTGATTCCTCAAATATCTTCCATCTTAGGCCCTTGTGCTGGTGGCGCTGTTTACTCTCCGGCATTGACCGATTTTACGATCATGACCGAAGAAACGAGTTATATGTTTGTTACCGGACCCAAAGTGGTACAAACGGTTACAGGAGAAATTGTTACAACCGAACAGCTGGGTGGAGCAAAAATTCATTCCACAAAATCAGGTGTTTCACATTTCCTTGCAAAAAATGATGAAGTAAATTTATTACTTGTCAGAAAACTGTTGAGTTACCTTCCATCCAATAATCTGGAAGAACCACCTGTTATAGAATGTTCTGATCCTATTGACAGGTTAGAGGACATTCTAAATGAAATTATTCCGGAAAATGCAAATAAACCTTATGACATTGTGGATGTTATTTCTACAATTACCGATAAAGGAGAATTTACCGAAGTACATAGAAATTATGCCAGAAACATTGTGGTTGGTTTTGCAAGATTCAATGGCCGACCGGTAGGAATCGTAGCCAATCAGCCAAAATATTATGCAGGAGTTTTAGATATTGAGGCATCCAGAAAGGCTGCGAGATTTGTTCGCTTTTGCGATGCTTTTAATATTCCAATTGTAACACTGGTGGATGTACCCGGATTTTTACCTGGTACCGGTCAGGAATATGGCGGAATCATCCTTCATGGAGCAAAACTGCTCTTTGCCTATGGCGAAGCAACCGTTCCAAAAGTGACCATCACACTGCGAAAATCATATGGTGGAGCCCATGATGTTATGAGCTGTAAACAACTTAGAGGAGATGTTAATTATGCCTGGCCAACTGCAGAAATTGCAGTTATGGGAGCTAAAGGAGCTGTTGAAGTATTGGAAGGAAGAGAAATCAGTAAAATTGAAGATGCAGAAGAAAAAAGTGAATTTATCCAGAAAAAAGAAGATGAATACACTAAGAAATTTGCAAATCCTTACGAAGCAGCAAAATATGGTTTTATTGATGATGTCATTGAACCAAGAAATACACGATTTAGAATCATTAGAGCTTTGGAGTTACTTGCCAACAAAAAAGAAGTAAATCCTCCAAAAAAACACTCAAACATTCCATTATGATATTATACGTCAATTTAAATATGGATCAGATCAGCGAGGGATATGTTATCCTTATCACAGGATTACTCATTGTTTTTGGAGCATTGGTCACACTTTCTTTGGTTTTTAAGTATGGTATGCCATTTATGTTGTATTTGTACAAGATCATTACCAAAAGAAAAGACAGAAAGATAAAAGACATCTCTATGGAAGTTGATAAGGATTTTACAGGAGAGGTTACTGCTGTTATTGCTGCAGCAATACATATGTACCTCAATGAGCAACATGATATGGAAAATCCGATTTTAACGATCAAACAGGCAAAAAAATCATATTCACCATGGAGTTCAAAAATATATGGCACCCATCAAAGACTATAATTAATTTAGGAAGAAAATGAAAAATTTCAAATTTAGAATACACGATAATAATTACAAGGTGAACATATTATCCCATGAAGGTAATATGATACATCTGGAAGTAAATGGTACTTCCTATTCTGTTAAAATGAAGGACGAGATTGTAACAAGTAAAACACCTACTTTGGTGAGAGCTGCATCTCAAAGACCGGAAGAGCCTCTAAAAGTAAATGTAGGTTCACAAAAAACAAAAATTTTATCACCATTACCAGGCTCTATATTTTCTATCAATATCAAAGTTGGTGATACAATCAAAGAAGGAGACAGCATGCTCATTCTGGAGGCCATGAAAATGGAAAATGACATTACGGCTGAAAAAAGCGGGATTGTTTCTGCTATTCATATTTCTGTTGGTCAGCAGGTTTTACAAAACGATTTATTAATAGAATTAGAATAGAATTGTTAGATGTGTTTTTAAACCCATCGACAAAAAAATGAAAAAATGAAAAAATTATTTATAATATTCGGAATCGTTTCTTTCCTGTTTGTAATAAAACCAGTACTTGGGTTGACAAAAAATGCAGAAATTCTCGTTGCGAACAATACAGCATCTACAGAACAAGTTGACAATACTGAAGGTGAAGGAGTTATGGAAGGAGCTCTGGATGGATTGAAACAGTTTTACAATTATACGGGTTTTGCCAATGCAACTGGAGGACATTTAATGATGATTTTTATTGGTATTCTGTTTATTTACCTCGGAATTAAATATGATTATGAGCCTTTGTTACTAATTCCTATTGGAACAGGTGTTATCATAGGGAACATACCATTTGTAGCCGGAAATATGACAGGTATTTACGAGCCAGGATCTGTTTTAAACTACCTGTATTTTGGTGTGGTAAAAGGTATTTATCCTCCATTGATCTTTTTAGGAATTGGAGCAATGACTGATTTTTCATCTTTAATCGCCAATCCAAAATTAATGCTTTTAGGTGCAGCTGCACAAATTGGTGTTTTTGCAACCTTTATGGGAGCTCTTTATTTAGGGTTCAACTTACCGGAAGCAGGAGCAATAGGAATCATTGGCGGTGCAGATGGACCAACGGCAATATTCCTCTCTTCTAAACTTGCAAATGGTGTGAATATCTTAGCGGATGGAACTACGGTTAAAAATCTAATTGGTCCAATTGCAATTGCAGCATACTCCTATATGGCTTTGGTACCGGTTATTCAGCCTCCAATTATGAGGTTGTTAATTTCTAAAGAAGATAGAAAAATACGAATGAAACCACCAAGAGCGGTATCTCAAAAAGAGAAAATGATCTTTCCTATTGTTGCATTAATTCTAACTACTTTCATTTCTCCTAGCGCATTACCCCTTTTGGGAATGTTATTCTTTGGAAATCTGTTAAAAGAATCCGGCAGAACTGAAAGACTGGCAGATACTGCACGAACCAAACTAATTGATATTGTCACTATTTTATTAGGTGTTACCGTAGGAGCATCTACTCAGGCTGATATTTTTATTACCAAAGATTCTTTACTCATATTTGGCCTGGGTGCTATCTCTTTTGTGATCGCAACCATGGGTGGATTGCTTTTTGCGAAACTAATGAATGTATTTCTTAAAGGAGATAACAAAATAAATCCATTGATAGGTGCGGCAGGAGTATCGGCAGTACCTGACAGTGCCAGAGTTGTTCATGCAGAAGCATTAAAATCAGATCCTCATAATTATTTATTAATGCATGCCATGGCACCCAATGTGTCTGGTGTAATTGGATCAGCTATTGCAGCAGGTATTATTTTAAGTTTTTTAGGATAAAAAATAAGTGTATAACCAATTTCAGAACATCCAATATTCCAGTTAACAAATAGCACAAAATATCATGAATAAAAAAAATAATTTACTTTTTGCAGAATTCAATCCAGTAAGCAAACGGGAATGGATGGATAAGGTCAATATTGATCTTAAAGGAGCCGATTTTAGTAAAAAACTGGTTTGGAAAAATTTAAGTAAAATTGATATCCAGCCTTTTTACAATGCAGAAGACAAACAGACTATATTGAATAATACTGGAGAAAATTCTTCTTCCCTTACAAACTACAGACTTATCAAGGTTAAATCAGCCAAAAAAGGAAATAATCTTGCTGTAAAGGCATTGGAAGAAGGAATTGATGGTTTACTCTTTGATATTATTAAAAAGGATGTACCTCTTCACAAACTTTTAAAAAATATTGATCTAAATAAAATCACTGTTTCGTTTAAATTAAGATCAAACGAGATAGATTTTGCTAAAAAGTTTATTTCTTACGTAAAAGAAAAAAATATTTTATCTGAAAACCTTCATGGGTATTTTGATCTTGATATCATCACAAAATATGTAACTACAGGAAAGAATAATACAGAAAAATTCGATAAAGTTGAGAAACTTATTAATTTAACCAAAAATTATCCAAATTATAAAGCCATTTCCATTGCGGGGGGAGTTTATTTAAATTCAGGTGCTAATCAGGTGCAAGAGGTTGCATATACACTTAGCTCTTTGATCTGCTTTATCCAAATTTTTTCAAAAAAGGAAATTGATAAACAAACAATCTTCAACAATCTCCATTTCGAGCTTGCAATAGGTTCAGAATATTTTATTGAAACTGGTAAATTTAGAGCCTTTAATAGTTTGCTGCATCTCATTGCAAAAAAATACGATGTTGACCATTTTTCACACACCTTGACTGCACAAACTTCTATCTGGAATAAATCGGTAACCGATGCAAATACAAATATGCTTCGGGCCACCACAGAAGCTATGTCGGCTATTCTAGGAAATGTAGATGGAATTTTAATAGATCCATATGACAGTGAGTTTAACAAATCATCTGATTTCTCCAGTAGAATTGCAGGAAATATCACCACTATTTTAAAAGAAGAATCCTATTTTGGAAAAGTTGCAAACCCAGTTGATGGTTCCTATTATATTGAAGAAGTTACCAATATGATCGCTCAAAAATCTTTAAATATTTTTAAGAAAATTGAAGCATATGGAGGCTATTATCTCGCTTTTGAAAATGGAATTATTCAACATCAAATTGCTGAGATCTGTTTGATCAAAATAAAACTGATCAGCCAGCGAAGACTTGCTATGGTTGGAGTCAATAAATATCCAAATTTGATGGAAACCATTGATGAAAAAGTTCTTTCAGGCATATTTAAAAAAAGTAAAAAAACAGTTCTAAAACCCAAAAGGGCAGCTTTTGAAATAGAAGCATTGAGAAAGACTACTGAAAAACTTGTAAAAATTTCCGGAAAACGGCCTATTGTTGAACTTGTTAGTTTTGGAAACCTAAACATGAGAAAAGCAAGAGCAGCATTTGCATATGATTTTATGGGTGTAAGTGGATTTAACATCCTGCCGGAAAAGAGTTACGATACTGTGGAGTCTGCTGCTAAAATCAGTACTTTGTCAGATTCTGATGTAGTTGTTATTTGCAGTTCTGATGATGATTACAAAGAAAGTGCTCTTGATTTTGTAAATACTTTTAGAAAAACCAATTCAGATAAAATTTTATTACTTGCTGGAAATCCTGTTGGTATTGCTGACCAATTGAAAAAAGCAGGACTGGACGGTTTTATTCATGTCAAGTCTGACTTGATTGATGTTATTTCCAATGTTCAAAATAAAATTAAAAAAACACTTAAACCCTTGAAAGCATGAGACCAGATTTTTCAGATCTTACTATAGATACCAAGGTTCAAACAAAACCAAATTCTTCCAAAAACAAGGAGATTTGGAATACACCTGAAGGAATTCCTGTAAAAAATAGCTTTACAAAGCAAGATATAAGCGATGCCGAACATTTGCAATTTGCTGCCGGATTACCTCCATTTACCAGAGGTCCGTATAGTACGATGTATGTAACTCGTCCGTGGACCATTCGCCAATATGCCGGATTTTCTACTGCAGAAGAATCCAATGCTTTTTACAGAAGAAATTTAGCTGCCGGACAAAAAGGATTATCTGTCGCGTTTGATCTTGCA
>Ga0256834_1001492_pt1 | contig 15752 bp, 16 predicted proteins | sample 4281140metaG_FD_190536 | JGI IMG/M metagenome (GOLD analysis project Ga0256834, IMG submission 190536) | Hydrothermal vent microbial communities from East Pacific Rise, Pacific Ocean - 4281-140 | ecosystem: Environmental > Aquatic > Marine > Hydrothermal vents | place: Pacific Ocean: East...
GACGATAAAGCCAAAAAGCGCCCCCTCAAGCAGTGCCGTAAATACGGTAGAATAAAAAACGACACTCATCACCTCACTTGTAGTGAAATACAACTTTTCAAGTTTATCATCTTCTAAAGGAATCACCTTTTTAGCATATAACAATATATCTTTGCCATAAAGAATCGCAAAAAAGAAAAACACCACTATCAAAAACGCATCTTTTATAAAAACGGCACTTTTAGCGGTCAAAGTTCCTACAATAGGCATGATAGATTGATAAATTTTTTGGATATTGTCGTCTGTTAGCCAATTTTTTATATATCCGGCTATTTCGTTTGGCAAATATGTCAAAAGATTTTGAGCTTTTAAAATAACTATTTTAATATCTTCGATATTAATATGAGTAATAAATTTACCCGCGACGATTATGAAATATAAAAGAGGTCCGAAAATCAAAAGCGCAAAAACAAGAGTGATAAAAGAAGCCAAAAGATATCTGTTTTTGATTTTTTCGGATAATTTTATCTCGATTCTACTAAATGCAATCGCCATCAGTGATGCGATAGCTATATCCAAAAGATACGGCCTATATGTCAAATATACGAAATATCCTATAATAAGCGTCAAAAATGTAAAAAAGTTCATTAATTTCCTTTAAAATAGTGTACTCGGCGTAAACCTTAATATTTCATACGTTTTTCTTGTGGCGATTCTACCTTTTGGTGTTTTTTCAATGTATCCGTTGGCAATCAAAAACGGCTCGATAACCTCCTCAATCGTATCTTCGTCTTCGCTTAGAGCAGCGGCGATTGTAGATAATCCGAGCGGTTTTTTCGCATCCGCAAGTAAAGTTAAAAATCTAATATCAAGCTCGTCAAAGCCGTGTTCGTTTATTCCGAGTTCGTCAAGAGCATATTTGGCTATTTTTTTGTCTATCGTTTTTTTGCCCTCTACTTCCGCAAAATCCCTGACTCTTTTAAGAAGCCTAAGAGCGATTCTCGGAGTTCCGCGAGAGCGCATAGCTATTTCGTTTGCCGCGTCATCTTCGATAGTAAATCCCAACTTTTTACTTGCAAGCTTAATAATAAGAGCAAGTTCTTCTACATTATAAAAATTAAGCCTAAAACTCATTCCGAATCTGTCACGAAGAGGATTGGAAAGCATTCCGGCTCTTGTGGTTGCACCGATAAGCGTAAATTTTGCCACGTCAATTTTTATAGTCTGAGCCGCCGGACCGCTGCCTATTACGATATCGAGCCTAAAATCCTCCATCGCAGAATAAAGCACCTCTTCAATGCTCGCTTTTAATCTGTGAATTTCATCGATAAACAAAATATCACCCTCTTCCAAATTCGTCAAAATAGCGGCCAAATCCCCGCTTTTCTCAAGCATAGGAGCCGCTATTGTTTTTAGATTTGCGTTCATTTCGCTTGCTATGATATTGGCAAGTGTGGTTTTCCCAAGCCCCGGAGGCCCGAAAAAGAGCATATGGTCAAGACTCTCCCCTCTTTTTTTAGCCGCTTCGATAAAAACTTTCAGATTCTTTTTTATCTGTTCCTGACCTATATACTCATCAAGATTTTGTGGTCTTAGCGACTTCTCATACCCTTCTTCAAAACTAACTTTTTCAATTTCGACTATTCTCACAACCACACCTTTGAAAAATCAACTTTTATATCACATGTTAAATCATCGGTTTTGAAAATTCCATTTCTTAAATCGGAAATCTTAATATATTCTCCGTTAATCAGTTTATAGATTTTGACTCTTTTTTCGTTAGGATAGACCAATCCGTAATACATTACACCCTCTTTTTTATACAAATCGAATTTTACTATTTCGTCTCTTCTTATACTGTTTTCACTTACTACTTCGAAAATAATCTCCGGTGTAATTGTTATATCGTCTATTTCACCGCATTTCACCAATACGTCAGGTCTTACTACCGTATCTTCGCTAAACTTCACTTCACTCTCTATAAGTGCAAAACATTCATTACAATTATCCAAGCTTTCATCAAGCTCTCTAAATATCTTACCGCTTATTCGCTGGTGAGAAGGAAGAGCAAAAGGGCTCATCGCATAAGGATATCCGTTTATTAATTCCCAATCACCTTCCCATTTTTCATAATCTTTATAAGTATAATGTTCCAAATATTCAATCGCCATTTAATAAATCTCCTCTTCACCAGGGAATTTTCCGGTTTGTACGTCTTGAACGTATTTTTTAACGGCTTCCCTGACAAGCTCGGCGCCGTTTAGATAGCGACGAACGAATTTAGGTTTGAAATCTTCAAAAAACCCGAGCATATCGCTCCAAACAAGCACTTGACCGGTAGTATATCTTCCGGCACCAATTCCGATTGTCGGAATATTCACGCTCTTTGTAATTTCACGAGCAACGTCTTCTTTTACGCCCTCTATTACCAAAAGCACGGCCCCGGCTTCTTCTACGGCTTTTGCGTCTTCAAGAAGTTTTTTTCTTGAGTTTTCGTCTTTTCCTTTTACGATATATCCGCCCTCGCTTCTACTAAACTGCGGCATAAGTCCTATATGCCCGACTACAGCAATAGCGTTATCGCTAAGCGTTTTGATAATTTCGGCTTTTTCCGCTCCGCCTTCGATTTTTACGGCATCGGCACATGTCTCTTTATATACTCTAATAGCATTTTCAAGCGCCGTTTTGCTATCAGGATACGTCCCAAACGGCATATCGCAAACGATATAGGCTTTTTTTGCTCCGTTACATACGGCTTTCGTGTGATAAATCATCTGCTCAAGCGTAGCGCTTAGCGTATCGCTCGCTCCGTAAAAACTCATATTCAAACTATCGCCCACCAAGATAATATCAGCGATATCGTCAAAAATTTTTGCAAAAAGCGCATCATAAGCGGTAATCATCGTAAGTTTTTCTTTTTTATAAAGTTTTTTAAGTGTGTTTTTCATCACAAACCTTTTGATATAATTTCTAAAATTTATTATATCAATTTTACCAAAGGAAAAATATGAAAAAGCTTGTAGCTTATATAACAACCGGCTTTCCGGATAAACATTTTACCGTCGATTTGATTAATTCTTTAAAAGAAAACGGCGTTGACGCAATCGAGCTCGGTATTCCTTTTTCGGACCCCGTTGCCGACGGACCGGTGATTCAAGAAGTAAACAAAAGAGCGCTTGAGAGAGGATACAAAATCCAAGACACTTTCGAAGTTAGCGAAAAAGTGGCAAAAAATATCGATACTTATTGGATGGGATATTTTAATAACTTTTATCACAAAGGCTACGATTTTATGGTTGATAAAGCCAAAGAATACGGCGTAAAAGGCTTTATTATCCCTGATTTACCGTACGAAGAAGCGGTAATTTACGAAGAAAAATTCCCTCTAATCTCTTTCGTAGCCCCGACTGACAGCAAAGAGAGAATAAAAGAGATTTTAAAAAATCCTAAAGAGTTCATCTATTTAGTGGCATACGCAGGTATTACGGGTGCTGAGAAAAAAGAAGACTTAAGCGAAATAATAAGTTACATCAAAGAAATCACCTCAACTCCTCTTTACATAGGCTTCGGAGTAAACGAAAAAACTGCTCGCGAAAAAGCACAAGGAGTTGACGGAGTTATCGTAGGTAGTGCTTTTATTAAGGTACTGCTCGAAGATATCTCAAATAACGAAAAAATCAAAAAAATTTCTCAAATGGCAAAAAGAATAAAAGAGGAGATTAATTAAAGCTCTTTTTGGTAAGCTGCTAAATTATCTTTTACCTCTTTTATTTTAGCTGGAGTAACATTTATAAGCTTTGCTTGTGGCAACTCTCTTTCAAATTTATCCATAACTTGCGCCATAAATAGTGCCGGTGATTCACTTCCCATAATTTTAGCTACACTTGCTTTAACCAAATGCCCCATAATTCCGTCTGCACCTTCTTGATAAAACTCATAAATATAAACTTTATAACCATCTTTATACGGATATATAGCAGCTTTGTAAGCTACACTATTTTTATTAAACATAGTACCGTATGTTTCACTTCCTTGAAAAGAACAATAAGCATTTGAGGTATCAAGCCTAAAAGCTTCCAATGTTGGATTACCTGAAGCAATACTCATCATTCCTCCAAACGCATTTGAAGTTTTCGGATGATCAGGTTTTTCCGGGAGTTCCTCAGGGAAAAAATTACATACTTCTTTTATATTTGAAACTCTTCCGGAAATTGCTGCTTTTAAAGCATCTCTCACTTGTTCTGGTTTTACATTTTTCGGTACGTAATAAATTGCCCTGGCTTTTTCAGACTTGACCTCATTAGAAGTAAAAGTACAACCTGCAAAAAAAGCGACAAAAAAACCAAGTGCTACCAATTTAAAAAAATTCATCTGACCTCCTTTTTTATTTTTTTAGGTTATTATTCTACTCTCTCTCTCTCTCTGCATGTCAAGATTAATTTAAAATTAATTTGTATAAAAAATTTTTTTTATTATAATTTCATATTCGATTAATCAAAACTTAAACTTTCCTTAAAAAAAACTTGATTTTTTAAGGATTTTTTGATAAAATTCGCTTAGTCATTCGCGCATAGACTTCAAAGAAGTCCTTGCGGGGGTGACATGGCTTCGACAGGGGTAGAAAGCCCTAAGCTGCACGCGCGCCTGGGCAAGCGCTAAAACGGCCCGCTAAAAATAAACGCAGCAAATAACAAATCTTACAGCCCAGCAGTAGCAAGAGCTGCTGCTTAATTAAGTAGTTTCGGGCGCCTCCGCCCACTGAGGCTCGCCACCGCCTCGGGCGGAGAGTAAAGCGTGGCTGGGAGTGTGACTCTCGGGTGTGGGTTGCACTCCGAAAACAAAAACACCCCTCTCTTCCGTAAGGCTTTGTCCGTTGAGCCTGGAAGAGCAGTATAATCAACGGACTAAGCGTGTAGACGCTTAGGGTAATCTACTTCTGGACTCGGGTTCGATTCCCGACACCTCCACCATAAGCTCTCGTTCGAGGGTTTATGGTGGAGATGAAAAGAAAGGAAAATTATGGATTTTAATCTACTTGGAAATAAACATTATAAATTTTATAAACACTTAGAGACAGACACTATACATATAGTAAAAACACATATCGGTTGTATCGGAGAAGATGATAAAACTATTTGTAATCTCGATAAAATGAAATTAATTCCTATGAGAGACCTTGATTGTTTAAAAGAAGAAACTGCAAGAACAGAAGCAGCAAAGTTGCAAAACAGAAATCAAAAAGTTTGCGGCAATTGTATTTCAGCTCTTTATCATAATTAAAAAACAACTTTGCTATAATTTTCCAAAAAGGCTTTAGATGAACTTTTTGGAAAATAAAATAGCACTTATTACGGGCGCAAGCTCGGGCATAGGCGCTGCAACAGCAAAAAAACTCAGCGAATACGGCGTAAATTTGATTCTAACAGGAAGAGATGAAAATAAACTGCAACAACTCAAAAATTCTCTTCAAACCCAAACATTGACATTTGCATTCGATATCAGAAATAAAAAAGAAGTTGAAAAATTCGTAAATGAAATCTTATCAATCACCCATATCGACATTCTTGTTAATAACGCAGGGCTTGCTTTAGGGCTTGAGCGTATTGATGAGGGAGATATAGAAGATTGGGAGACGATGATAGATACGAATATAAAAGGCGTACTTTACATTACAAAACCGATTTTCAAACATATGAAAGAAAGAAATGAAGGTCATATCGTAAATTTAGGCTCTGTCGCAGGCAAAACGGCTTATCCGGGCGGAAATGTATATTGCGCTACAAAAGCGGCTCTTCACTCTCTTAGTGAGAGTCTCAATATCGACGCTTTCGGGACCAATATAAAAGTCAGCACCATTGCACCGGGCGCTGTTGAAACGGAATTTTCAAACGTAAGATTTAAAGGGAATAAACAAAAGGCTAAAAAAGTCTATGAAGGATACGTGCCTCTAAGTGCGGAAGATATCGCCGATACTATCGTTTGCGTTTTAAACACTCCTCCGCACGTAAATATTCAATATGTCGATATTATGCCTACAAACCAAAGAAATCCTTATATGCTATATAGGGATTCTTAGGTTTTTCTCAGAATCAAATATCCGACGATTCCGGAAATTAACGAGCCTAATAAAATAGCGAGTTTATCGGCGAATTTGAATAGTGTAGCGTCTCCGAACGCCAAAGAGTCGATAAACAAACTCATAGTAAACCCGATACCAGTCAAAACACTTACACCATAAAACATCTTTAAATTTACCCCATCGGGCATTTTCGCGATTTTTAGTTTCATTGCTATCCACGAAAAGCCGAAAACTCCTATCTGTTTTCCAAGGAAAAGTCCGAGCATTATCCCAAGAGGCACTCCGCTAAATAATTTGTTTAAAGACAAATCTCTCAAATCGATACCCGCATTTACAAAAGCAAAAAGCGGTAAAACGAAAAAGTTTACAAAAGAATGAAGCTCGTGTTCGAGCTCTTTTAACATCGATTTTCCGTTAATTTCTTTAATAGGAATAAACATAGCAAGAACCACCCCGACAAGCGTTGCGTGAACTCCCGATTTTAAAACGCTCACCCAAAGAATAATTCCAAGCAAAATATAAGGCATTTTTTTACTGACGTTTAAAAGATTCAATATCAAAAGCCCGAAAATTGCTGCCGCGGCTACCGCTAAAGATACAAGCGATAAACCTTTTGTGTAAAAAAGAGCGATGATAATAATAGCACCCAAGTCATCGATTATCGCAAGAGCCATTAAAAATATTTTCAAAGCCGGATGAACCCTATTTCCAAGAAGCGCCAATACTCCAAGTGCAAAAGCTATATCCGTAGCAGTCGGAATCGCCCAACCTTTCATTGCTATCGGGTCCCCGTAATTTATTAGCGTATAAATAACAGCCGGCATTATCATACCGCCAAGCGCGGCAATTGCGGGAAGTGTGATTTTTGAAACGGAGGAGAGCGCTCCTTCTAAGACTTCTCTTTTATCTCAAGCCCCACAAGAAAGAAAAATATAGCCATAAGCCCGTCATTCACCCACAAAATCAAAGGCTTTTGTATCTCAAGTCCTCCGAAAACAACACCCAAAGGAATATCCAAAAACTTAGTATAAAAGGTCTTTAGCGGCGTGTTTGCCAAAATCAGAGCGATTATCGTCGAAATAATAAGCAGTATCCCGACACTCGTCTCTTTATGGAAAAAATCCTTAATCATTTTCATTGCATTTCCTTTATCATCGATTGAATTCTCGGCAGCTTCATTTTCATATTTTTATATTCACCAAGCAAATCAAGAGCTTTTGTTTTATTTTCCAACATCTCTTTTTCGGCCTGTTTTAGAGTTTGTCTGAATTTTTCTTGAATCTCTTTATAACTTTTTAGCTTTCTTAGAAATTCATACATCTCCGCAAGTTTTAAAGCTTCGTCTATTTTGTTATCGGCAATTAGTGCCAAAAACTTAAAAATAACCTCGAGCATATTTAATATTTCTATAGCTTTATCCTCGTATTCTTCTATATCTTTTAAAATCATAGCCGCTTTTTTTGCCTTTTGAAACTCCTCTTTTTCCAAAAATTTAAGCGCGAATTTATATAAATTTTCGGCATACGTTATAAGTTTTTGATATTCCACGCTTTCTTTAAGTTCCGGGTGCTCTTTCAAAAGAGCATAAACACCTTTAAAATCTTTTTTTGCGATTTTTTCTTTAAAAATTTTTAAAATCTCCGCTTTTTTTAATAAAAGCTCGATTAAAGGAAGTTTCTGAGTCACCGCCATAAACGGCTCCAAAAGCTCTTTTGCTTTTTCGAATTCTCCGTTTATTACCGCCTGATATGCTTTTTCGTATGTTTTTTGCCATCTTAGTTCCAAAATCTTATAATATTTCGTTTTTTTAAGCTCTTCATACATATTCGCAAGTTCGTATGCAAGGGCATAATTTCCTTTAAGAACCGCGTTTTTAAATTTAGCCAAGTTTTTATAATGCTTTATTAATTTTTCAATTTCTTCTCTTTTGTTAGGTACTTTCAAAAGAGGCTGTAACACTTTTACGGCTTCTATTTCGCTTTTTTCAAAAAGTAAAATCGCCTTTTTTATCAAAAGCTCCTCATATTTAATAAGCCTTTTAAAACCTTCGCTTCTTTTTAAAAACGGATTTTTATCTATCAAATCGTATGCTTTTTTAAAATCTTCTTTCAAAATCGCATCCAAAAGCTCTTTTTCTTCTTCGAAAAGGTCTTTATAATAAAGCTCTCCGTTTGTGGTCGAGATTATCATTTTATTCGAATAAATAACGACTTTTTCCATATTTTCGAATTCTAAAAATTTATCGTTCAAAATTACTTCGTTTTTCAAATCATAAATCATAACCCTGTTTTTCGATAAAATCACCAAAAATTCCCCGTCAATCCAAAAATCACTGAATTTTCTATAAAAATCGACTCTGTCGATTGAGGTGTGTTTGTATTCGTCCCATTTGACAATATCGCTGATTTCATCTGCGGAAATAAGGTCTTCTTTTTTTTCTATTTTTTTTACGGGTTTAATATGCAAAAAACGCTTTTTAGAATTAAAACTCGAAAGATTGGAAAAAATCACCGCCTTATCATATCCTCCCGCACAAATATAATCTTCATCTACAAAAACGATATCCGTTATAAAATCTTTATGTTTCGGGAGTTTGGCTACTCTTTTTAAAATCTCCAAATTTATCAGATATATCTCTCCGTCAATCCCGCCGCAAGCCAAATACTCTTCATTTAAAAACGACACCGCCAAAATATCGTGTTTGAATTCGAAAGTTTCGAGATGTTTTTTTTCTTCTATATTCCATACACCGACTCTGTTTTTTGAAGTGACGGCTAAAAATTTGCCTTTATTTGAAAACTTAACGCCGTTTTCTTTAGGAGAGTTTTTTTCGAATTTGAGCCTAAAACCTTTAAAAAACGAAAGCCCCATATCAAAAATCAAAACTCTATTAATTTCATCCACTATATATAAAAAATTATCTTTTATAAAAAATCTACTAACGGGTACTTTTAGATTTTTAAATTTTATCATCACTTCTTCCTTAAAACCGTAAAGATTAAAATCACTCCCAAAATAGAAGCAAAAATAAATCCGATTATTCCGAATAATGAAATATTTTTAAATAAAGGCGGAATATGAGAGCTTAAAAGCATCGACGAACCTATAAGAAGAGAAGCAATGATTATGGAAGTGGATAATCTGTTAAATGACTTTTCTATAGCTTCTTCAAACTCTTCAAGACCTACGTGCTCGAATTCGACTTTCAGCTCACCTCTTTTTAGCTTGCCTATTATCTCGTTCAAATCACTCGGCGCTTGAGTTATAAACTCCATAACCGCTTTATTTATCTCATGGGAACGTTTTAGGATATTAAAAGGAGAAATGGTTTGTTTGTAGATTTTTATGATAAAAGGTTTTATCTCTTCTGCGGCGTTGAACTCGGGATATAGTTTTTTGCCTATTCCCTCCATCGTCACCAACGCTTTTGCAAGCAAATAGTTATCTTCTTTGAAATATATTTTATATCTCTGCATTACTTTTAACATATCTTCAATAAGCGCTCTTAATTCGACTTGTTTGAGCGAAGAGTAAAAATAGCTGCTTATAATATCCGCCATCTCTTTTTTAAAAGATGAGATATCGATTTCTCCTTGGACTTTTGATAGTTTTAAAACATAAAGAGCCGCTTTTTCTTCTTGTTGTTTTATTACGTAATATATCATTTCTACAAAATATTGCCTATCTTCATCGCTTAATCTGCCCATTATCCCGAAATCCAAAAAGACTATTTTTCCATTACTCACCATCAAATTTCCGGGATGAGGGTCGGCATGAAAAAATCTATGAATAAATATCTGCTCGCAAATTAAATCGAATCCTTTTTTAGTTATCTCTTTTAAATCGTAACCCGCTTTTTTTAGCGCGTCTATATCCGAGATTTTTATACCCTCGATAAACTCCATAGTCAAAACACGTTTGGAAGAGTATTTTTCGTAAAGTTTAGGTACTTTTATATCGGAATTGTTTCTGAAATTATTTGCAAATCTTTTTAAATTTAGTGCTTCGATATTAAAATCAAGCTCTTTTTTTATCGATTTTGCAAACTCTTCGACTATTTTTTCCAAATCGACGCCGTAGATTAAAAATCTGTCTCTCAAAAGTTTTGCAAGCCTTTGTAGTATTGCGATATCAGCATAAATCTTCTCTTCGATATCGGGTTTTAAAATCTTAACGGCTACGATTTCACCGGTTTTTAGTCTCGCTTTATAGACCTGTCCTATAGACGCCGAAGCCAAAAGCTCGAAGTCTTCTTCGAAAATTTCAGTATAAGGTTTTTCGAATTCATCCTCAAGCACTCTTTTCATCTCTTCAAAAGGCAAAGGTGTTACGCTATCTTGTAGCTTCTCAAACTCCTTTGCCAAATCAAGAGGTACCAAATCGGGTCTTAAAGAGAGAAGTTGTGCGAGTTTGATAAACGTAGGGCCCAACTCTTCGATAGCTTTTCTTATTCTTTCGCTTCTTGAGAGTTTCGGAGTTTCTTTAAAAGAAACGGGGATTCCCAAAGATTCGATAATATCTCCGAATCCGTATTTGGCAAGGACAAAAATAATCTCTTTTGTCCTCTTTAGCTCATAGAGGCTATTTTTGAACATTTTTTAAGAGTTCTTTTAGTTCTTTAAGTTCGCTTTTTAAGTTTTCGATATCCTCTTTCGTAGCTACACCCAACTCTTTTAGTTGTCTTCTTACCTCATCTTCAATCATTTTTTTAAGTTCGTTAAGTTTTTCTTGTGACTCTTTTTTAAGCTCTTCAATCAAACTCTCAGCCTCTTTTTCGGTTAGTTCTCCTCTTTTTTTAGCCTCTTCTACGAATTCTTCGAGTTTTTCTTTTGCCAAAAAAAGACTTCCAACACCTACTTTTAAAAGTTCGTCTATTTTAATCATTTCCCCCTCCTTTTTTATTTATTTTAACATATTTTAATTATTTTGAAGTAAAGCAAGAATGTTTTTTGCATAATTCTCATCAAAAAACATATACGAAGCTATATTAACGTTTTGTTCGGACGGCGCAAAGATAAGCATTTCATCGCTTTTACCCAAATATTCCACACTATAATCTATATTTACTCCGTCGATATGCAAATATAGTTTGTTTCCGGATATTTTTATAGAAAAAGTGCCTCCGAATTTCGTTCCGTCAACAGCATGAAAAAGCCCGGCACTCGCGTCCGAATTTATCTGTACCTGATTTAAAATCAAATTTCCATCACTATCTTGAAAAACTTGATAAAAAACTTTTCCCGCAATTAATTTTTTTAAGTATTCTCCGCTTTTTAATTCGTTTGCAAAGTTATCGGCTTGAGTTTTCGAATAGAAAAGCTCAAGAGATTTCACGGGCAAATTATCATACAGATACGTTAAAGTAACTCTATCGTTATATAAATTCAAAACCGCGGTAGTATTGTCTTCAAAATTTACAACCGTGCCGTTTATACTAAAACCCATATTCACTACGCCGTCTATATTCGTCTCGTTTGCGTCTGCGTTTATCGTTATATAACCTTCCTCAACTTCATCAGAGCTTTTTACGTAATAGAGGGTTTTGTTTGCAAGAGTATCTTTTACCATTTGCGTTTGGGAGTGAATAAGATTTAAAAGAGCTTCGGTTTTAGTGTAATATTTTCCTTTGTAAGTCGGCAAAGTCTTTAGCTTTTCATATAAATTCTCTATAGCCGTATCGTCAATTGAAGAGAGTGAATAGTTTGCAAGCAGTTTATTTTCTTCGGCGCTTATCGTTATACCGTTACTCGGGTCGCCGTCGATATCCAACGTCTGCAAAAGTGCCGCTATCGCGGAAGAGTTTTCCATTATAACCTTACCCTCTTCAAGCTCGTAAGATTTTATCGTCTTAAAGGCAATCCCTCCTACTCTAAAAACGCAATCTTTTCCTTCTTCATAAATAAAACCTCCCAAATTATCCGTAACTCCCGAAACGCCGCCACATTGATACTCAATTCCGGCAACAGGAGCGTCAACATACGTAGCACTTGCCGTTTTTAGCTCATCACCTCCGCCAGAAGAGCTACCGCATCCTATAAAAAACAAAACCGCCGCGGCAGATAACAAAAGCTTTTTCATCTTTTCTCCCTTTTAGTTTTAAAAAAAAATCGACAAAAAAATTTTTATCTTTATTATAATTTCACAAAAAGGACTTTCAATGTTCTATCAAGAACTTGAAAAAATAATCGAAACTTCCGATTACGATAAAAAATTCGAACTTTTTTATAAGCTTTATGAAAATATCGACTCTTATAATTTCACCTCGAACGAAAAGCCCAAAATCTTCGAAAAACCGAGTTATGCCGACTTTTGCGAAATAGTCCACCCGGCAAAAGTACCAAGAAGAAGAGGTTTTGAAACCGACGAAAAAAAAGCGGTCTTATTACACGCAATAGTTCATATCGAATATAGTGCTATAGATTTGGCTCTTGATGCCTGCTATAGATTTAGAAATCTTCCGAAAGAATATTATCTCGATTGGCTCGAAGTCGCCGAAGATGAGATTAGACATTTTAAGATGATGAATTCACTGCTTGAAAAAACAGGCTATAAATACGGAGATTTTCCCGTACATAATTCGCTTTTTGAAGCTTCTCAAAAAACTCAAGATTTATTAAGCAGAATGGCGATAATTCCGAGATGGTACGAAGCCAACGGACTTGACGCAAACGAAAAGATAATAAAAAGACTCCAAAAAACAAACGACCCGTTTGCAAAAGAAGTGATTGATGCTTTAAACATTATTTTAAAAGAAGAAATTCCTCATGTTAGCAAAGGCGATAAATGGTTTAAGTGGAAGTGCGAAAGAAAAAATTTAGACCCGCTAAAAACATATTTCGAAATTATCGATTCATTTTTTAAAGATTGGAAGAAAAAAGACCTAAACGTCGCAGCCAGACTAAAAGCCGGATTTACCTGCGACGAGCTTAAAATTTTAAGCAATAAAGAGGTTAATTGTTAAAAAAGCCCGCATTTAAGCCAAGTTCCGTCTTTGAATTTGGCTTTTGTTACGACGAAGTAGACTTTAATACTTTTAGGATTTTCATCTTTTAAATATTTTTCAAGTTCGTCGGTTAACATATGAGTTTTTTTAATAGTAATTTTTCCGGACGGTTTTATTGTTATTTTTCTTTCTATATAATCTTTCATAATTTTCGTTCCGTCTTTATCTTCTACGTATAAGTTTCCTTCAAGAAAAACAACGGTTTTAGGATAATTGTTTTGTAAAGTGATTTTCAAATCATAATAAGGCAAAGCGACGTCATTATATTTGTAATTAAAAGACAATACTTTTATTTTATCACAACTTTTTACGGCAAATTCTTGTTTAGTTTGTTGAGCTTGATTTTTTATCTCTTTTTGTTGAGTTTTAAGCTCTTTTTTTAATTTTTCTATCTCTTTATCTTTTGCTTTAACTTCCTGTTTTAATTGTTGAATTTGTTGCAAAATCAAATCTAATTTTTTGTCTATATCGGCATTATTTTGTGCAAAAAGCATACTCGTAATTCCTAAAGCCGCTAAAAACTTTTTCATTTTTTTCCTTTTTTCTTGCTATTTTAACAAAAAAGTTTTATAATTTTATTTACCTACCGGTAAGTAAGGAGAAATTTTGAAAGAAAAAATACTAAAAACAGCACTAAAACATTTCGCAAAAAGCGGATATGAAAACACTTCAATGAAAGAGATTGCCGAAGATTTGGGTATTACCAAACCGGCACTTTATTATCATTATAAAAGCAAAAACGACCTTTATAACGAAATATTCAAACACCATTTTCAAATTTTAAAGTTTCAAAAACAACCTACAAACGAAGAAAACATCATACATTACATAAAAACGATGTCTGAATTTTTTCATAAAAATCCCGATATCGCAAAACTTTTTGCAAAAGAGTTGTCATGCGAGGGAGAACACCTCCAAGAAGAGACTTTAAAAATTATGAGTAGAACGATTAAATTTTTGCAAGAGAGTCTGCCAAACGATATAAACCCGTTTTTTATTCAAACTCTTATCATCTCGGCATTCACTACTTTTCAAAACACACTCAATCTTAGAAAAAAAGTCTCTAAGCTAATTCAAAAATCTCCAGATTTTAATATCGACGACGAAATAACTATGACAATCCTATCATATATAAAGGCTAAATCATGAAAAAACTAAGCCTCGTATTAATTGCGGCAAGTCTTTATGCTGCGGATATCGGTACGCTTTTTGACGCTATCAAAAAGCAACCCGAGACGAAAATAGACAATTTACAGGTAAAAAACGCAAAAATTGCTAAAAAAAGCGTTATTAATTCCTTATATCCTACCGTAAATCTATTTTCATCAGCCGAGCATTACAACGCTCCGTTTTCATTAAGACCTGTCACACCGACCCAGAGTGCGTATCTTTTAAAAACAAACGCTTCGATTCCTTTTTCTCAAAACATAATAAGAGTAGGTTTTGACGTTTCCATGCCGCTTTTTATTAAAACGATATATGACAATAAAGAAAAAATGTCACATATCATCAATGCGGCAAAATACAAAGCAAAACTCAACCTTTTACAAAGAGAATCGATGCTTGTTATTTATCTGAGCAATTTGAATTATCTATATTCTTTAAAAAAGGCGCTTTTAGTCCAAAAAAATTCGATTCAAGAGAGCATAAAAGCAATTGAGGTAGGAGTGAAAGTCGGAAGAATTCCTGAATTCAAACTCCTAAGATTAAAAGATGCCGTAAATCAAATAGATATAAAAATTAACGACATCGACTCAAAAATCGCCGATACCAATTCTAAAATTTACACTTTAACGAAAATTCATCTCAAAAAACCTATAAATTTTCAAACATCAAGCGTAAAAAAAGAGGAATTTTTGGCGGTTAAACCTATAAAAGAAAATATTAAAGCTTCACTACTTGATATAAAAGCGAAAAAAGACGACTTTTTACCTAAAGTATTTTTTAAAATCTCGGCAAACAGAGGTTTCGGTTGGGCATACAATACCAAAGATAGCGTCGCACTAAATACCGCAAGTGCCGGGATTTATATCAATTGGAATATTTTTAATAAAAAAAGAAATTCTGAAGTTCAAAAAGCAAAAATAGAATATATGAACTCAAAACTCACTTTGCAAAAAACGATAAAAGAGCTGACATCTCAAATAGAAAAAATAGATAAAACTTTAAAAATAGTCAATCGCTCGTTATCACTTGCAAAAAAATCGGTAAAAATAAAAGAAGAGCTGTTAAAAAGCGCAAAAGTTGCATTCAAACTCGGTACTATGACCGTGGATGAATATCTAAATTACGAAAACGACCTCGCTTTAGCAAAAGCAAACGTTGCTAACCTAAAAGCTACCAAAAACTCCCTAATCGCTCAAAAAGCGTTTATTTACGGAAATAATTTCAAAAAGGTGTTCAAATGAAAGTACTAAAAATCGTAATTCCAATAATCATCGCTATTGCATTGGCATTCGGCGGATATAGACTAATCAAGCTAAAAAAAGAAGCCGACGCAAAAGAAAAAACGGCCACACTTTATCCGATTGTAGTAAAAATGTATAAGCCCGAATATAAAGAGGTTACATTGACTCTTCCTGCGGTTGCGGAAGTTAAAAACTCAAACGAAGTAGCAATAGCTACAAAATTCCCTGGTAAAATCTTATATATCAAAAACTTGGGAGAAAAAGTAAAAAAAGGCGATTTGCT
>Ga0256834_1001493_pt1 | contig 15738 bp, 15 predicted proteins | sample 4281140metaG_FD_190536 | JGI IMG/M metagenome (GOLD analysis project Ga0256834, IMG submission 190536) | Hydrothermal vent microbial communities from East Pacific Rise, Pacific Ocean - 4281-140 | ecosystem: Environmental > Aquatic > Marine > Hydrothermal vents | place: Pacific Ocean: East...
TCTAAAACCCGACAGGTGTGTACCGCCTTCGTGTGTATTGATATTGTTTACATACGAATGTATATTTTCGGTATATGAAGTATTGTATATCATGGCTACTTCGACGGGTATGCCGTTTTTTTCGCCTTCCATACTGATGACATCACTGATAATGGGTTCGCGGTGTGCATCTAAAAATTGAATAAATTCTTTAAGTCCTTCTTTGCTAAAAAATTCTTCGTGTTTGTATGAACCGTCTTCTTCTTTTTGACGTTTATCGGTAATGGTTATGGTGATGCCTTTGTTCAAAAAAGCCAATTCGCGCATCCGCAATGCCAAGGTATCGTAGTCAAATTCGATGGTTTGTTTAAAAATTTCGCTGTCGGGGTGAAACTTAACATAAGTTCCCGTTTCGTTGGTTTCACCGACTACTTTAACCGGATACAGCGCTTTACCGCGTTTGTATTCTTGTTGCCAAATTTTTCCTTCGCGAAAAACTTGTGCCATAACATGATCGGATAGTGCATTAACTACCGAAACACCAACACCGTGCAAACCGCCGGATACTTTGTATGAATCTTTGTCAAATTTACCACCGGCTCCGATTTTGGTCATTACGACTTCAAGTGCCGAAACTCCTTCTTTTTTGTGCATACCTACCGGAATACCGCGACCGTTGTCTTTAACCGAAACGGAATTATCTTCGTGAATAACCACATCTATGCGGTTACAATGACCCGCCATGGCTTCATCTATGGAGTTATCGACGACTTCGTAAACCAAATGATGCAATCCTCTAACACCTATGTCTCCAATATACATGGACGGACGCATCCTTACGTGTTCTATCCCTTCCAAGGCTTGAATGCTGTCAGCCGAATAGTTTTGTGCTTGTTGTTTTTGTTCTTCGCTCATATATGTCTTTTTTCAAAAAATACTATATACAAATATATGATTTTTTTTGAAATACTACTAAAAATATTTTATGTATCGTCTTGTGAAATTTGTTTTAGAGAATATCGCAATGAGCTGATTGTCAATATTTTGCACTTTAAAAAAGATTTTTATTAAACTTTTTGACAATCTTTAATATTCTTCATTTTTGTTTCGTTACAAAAACAGGTTATTTTCGGCTTCAAAACACAAAATTTTATTTACTTTTGTGTTGTATGAAAATTCTTTTATTAGGCGAATACAGCAGATTACACAATTCCTTAAAGGAAGGTTTGCAAGCTTTGGGACATGAAGTTTTGTTGGTTGGGACAGGGGACAATTTTAAACAATTGCCTTCCGATATAGATGTGTCTTCGCGTTTGCGCGACAATTATTGGCTGAATAAATGGTGGCAAGCGGTTTATTTGGTATCAGGATATAATCATTTTAAAAAAGATATTTATAAAAATCTTGTTAAATTGATTCCGCAATTAAAAAATTATGATGCGGTGCAATTGATCAACGAAGATGTTTTTGCCATTTATCCCGATGATGAGATAAAGTTTTTAAAAAGGGTTTTTGATCAAAACAATCGTGTATTTTTGTCGGCTTGCGGTGAAGATACACATGTGATAGATTATTACAAACAAGAATATTTGCGGTATTCCATATTAACGCCCTATGTTGAATTGGACGGTTTGGATAATGATTATTTTTTTTCGTTCAAATATTTAAAACCCGAATACCGTCGTTTGCATGATTTTGTTATAAATAATGTTCAAAAAGTCATTCCTTCGGATATTGATTATGCTTTGCCTTATGCCGGTTACCCCAAAGCAGTTTCTATGATTCCCAATCCTGTAAATGTGGATAAAATACCGTTTAAATCTTTGAATATTAGTGATAAAATAAATATATTTTTTGGTATCAATCGGTATAGTTTTTATAAAAAAGGTTCACATATCGTATTAGATGTATTGAAAGATATTGAGAAAGCATATTCCGATAAGGTCAAAATTGTTTTGGCTGAAAATTTGCCTTATGATACTTACATAAAATTGTATAATGATACGCATATTTTTATAGATCAACTTTATTCGTATGATCAAGGTTTTAATGCTTTGGAAGCCATGGCTGCCGGTAAGTGTGTTGTAACCGGTGCCGAAAAAGAATTTGAAAATTATTACGGATTGCAAGAACCTGTTGCCGTAAACGGTTTACCCGACAGAAAGGCTTTGTTTGAGAGTTTGGCACAATTGATTGAAAATCCGACGCAAATAGTTGAAATTGGACAAAATGCACGACGTTTTATTGAAAAAGAGCATCATTATATTGAAATTGCCAAACGTTATTTGGAAATTTGGAATATTTCATAAATAATAAAGCCCGTCAAAAAATTGACAGGCTCCGTAAAAAAATTCTTATTCAATAAAAATTAAGCTTGCTTAACGTTTACTGCATTCAATCCTTTTTTACCTTCTTTTAATTCAAACGCAACTTTGTCGCCTTCTTGAATTTCATCAATCAATCCGGTTACGTGGACAAAATACTCTGTGTTTGAATCGTCTTCAATAATAAAACCAAATCCTTTGGTTTCATTAAAGAACTTTACTGTTCCTGTTTTCATTATTGTAATTTAATTTATTAATACGACAAAGGTAATCTTTTTTTATTCAAAACCTAATTTTATTTTATTTATTTTAATTTTTTTTCATTTTTATTTTATTTTTGTTAAAGTGAAAGGTTTTTTTCTACCGGATTGGTGGCAAAATAGTAAGGAATTTCTTTGTAATCTTTAATAAAGTCTTTCAATATCAGTAAGTTGGCTTTTTTGCCTTTTGCAATACTACCTATTTCATTTGCCAGTTCAAGGGCACAAGCTGCATTGACGGTTGCAGCGTTGATAGCTTGTTCGGGGGTAAGTTTTTGTTTGATACATGCCAGCGATAGCATAAAGTTCATATTAAATGAAGGAGTTGAGCCCGGATTGAAATCGGTTGCCAAAGCTACGGCTAAGTTTTTTTGAATCATTTTTTGACCGGAGCATAAGGTATGTTTATAAAAAAACTGCAACCCGGGAGCACAGTGGCAATGGTATCGGAACAGCTGAGTAGTTCATAATCGTTTTCGGTCATGACTTCCAAATGATCAACCGATACAGCTTTGTTATTAAGAGCTGCTTCAATTCCGCCTATACTGTTGAACTGATTGACGTGTACTTTGGGTTTGAGACCATAACGGGCACCTGCTTGGAGTATAAGGTTGGTTTCTTCGGGGGTAAAATAATTTTTTTCGCAAAAAACATCAATGTAATCTGCCAATTTTTCTTGAGCTATGACAGGTAGCATGTCGTTGATAATCAATTCAATATATGCTTTTTTGTCGTTTTTGTATTCGGAGGGAACTGCATGGGCACCCAAAAATGTGCTTTTGATGGGGAGTTTATAATTTTTTTTAAGTTTTTTGATTATGCGCAGCATTTTAAGTTCGCCTTCCGTATTGAGACCATATCCCGATTTGATTTCGATTGCTCCTGTTCCGTAGCTGATAATTTCGGTAAGTAAACGGGCACTTTGCCGGTATAGGGTATCAAAATCGATATTGTTTATTTTTTTTGCCGAGTTGAGGATACCCCCGCCGCGCAAAGCAATTTCTTCATAGCTTAAACCGTTAATTTTATCGACAAATTCACCGGCTCTTGAAGCGGCAAATACCAAATGAGTGTGACTGTCAATCCATGCCGGCATCATTAATTTTCCTTGAAGGTCAATAACTTCTTTATGATTGAAAACGGGCATATCGGACATTTTTCCAAAATCTAGTATTTTATGGTTTTCGGTTATCAGATATGCGTTTTTGATAACAGGTAATTTATTCATGGTTTTGCCTCGCAAGGGTTTATTGCCCGGTCTTACTTGTACGAGTTGCCCGATATTGATAAATAATTTTTTCAAGATTTTGTAATTTAATTGGTAAAAACGAAGTATAAAATATTGCTACCCATTTGCAAAGCTTTTTCGCGTACCACCCAAGGGTCATGGTGTATTTCTTCACTTTCCCAGCCGTCACCCAAGTCGGTTTCGTAGGTATATAACAGCACCAATCGATTGTTGACAAATATACCGAAAGCTTGGGGGCGTTTTCCGTCGTGTTCGTGTATTTTGGGTAATCCTTCGTTAAAATGAAAATAGGCGTTAAATATAGGGTGTGTAACGGGGAGTTCTTTGAGTATTTGTTCGGGAAACAGTTTTTTTATTTCGCGTCTGATATATTTGTCCATTCCGTAGTTGTCGTCTATATGCAAAAAACCTCCGTTTAGCAAGTATTTTCGTAGGTTTTGCACATCATTTTCGTCAAAAAAAACATTGCCGTGTCCGGTCATGTGGATAAATGGATAATTAAATATTTCGGTTGAACCGGCTTCAACCACGGCAGGTTTTGGATTAATAGTGGTGTGTATGTGGGTATTGGCATACTGAATTAAATTAGGCAGTGAAGTTGTGATATTGGCATACCAATCCCCACCGCCTTTATATTTTAATAAAGCAATGTTTTGAGCGTTAAGTCCTAGTTGATAAAGCAAAAACAGGCTTAATAGCCCTGCAAATTTAAGGTTACTTAACATTCTCGATTGTTGTTTATTTACTATTATTCGTCATCTTCCGATTGAGCTGACGAACCGCCGGCAACCATTTTATAGACAACGATGCCTAAAATGATGATTACTAAAAAGAAAAAGACACCCATTAAGTTGCCTACGTTCCACATAGTAGAGTTGTCACCTGTTAAAAATACCATAGTTATTTGTTTTTTTGGTTAAAAATCAATTACAAATTTAAATTAAATTTTTCACTCATACAAATCGGGATATTTTTGAGGTTTGGCTTCGTGCATAATTTCATACACTTTTTCAAAAATATCTTCAACCGAAGGTTTTGAAAAATAATCGCCGTCGTGTCCGTATGCCGGACGGTGTTCGCGAGCGGTTAAGGTTTGGGGTTTGCTGTCCAAATATTGCCAGCCTTCTTGTTGGTTTATTATTTTGTCAAGTATATAGGCGGAGGCGCCTCCGGGTACATCTTCGTCAATAATGAGCAATCGATTGGTTTTTTTCAAACTTTTAACGATGTCTTGTTCGATGTCGAAAGGTAAAAGCGATTGTATATCGATTACTTCGGCATCGATACCGATTTCTTGCAATTCTTTTGCCGCTTGTTGTACCAAACGCAAAGTAGAACCGTAGGAGACCAATGTAATATCGTTTCCTTTTTTCATTATTTCGATTTTACCAACGGGGACTTTAAATTCTCCCAAGTTTTGCGGCATCTTTTCTTTGAGCCGGTAACCGTTTAAACTTTCTACAATTAAGGCGGGTTCGTCGCTTTCTAACATGGTGTTATAAAAACCAGCAGCTTGTGTGAGATTTCGTGGTACCAATATATTGATACCTCTAAGTAGGTGAAGTAGTCCGCCCATGGGTGAGCCCGAGTGCCAAATACCTTCGAGACGGTGCCCGCGGGTTCTGATAATTGCGGGTGCTTTTTGTCGTCCGAAACTACGATAGTGAACAGTTGCCAAGTCGTCACTCATGGTTTGCAGTCCGTACAAAATATAATCGAGATATTGAATTTCGGCAATAGGTCGTAATCCTCTCATAGCCAATCCAATACCTTGTCCGATAATGGTTGCTTCTCGAATACCGGTGTCGGATACACGCACTTCGCCGAATTTTTGTTGCAAACCTTCCAATCCTTGATTGACATCCCCGATTTTGCCGCTGTCTTCACCAAAAACCAATAATTCGGGATATTTTTCAAAAAGTTTTTCAAAATTATCGCGCAAAACGATACGTCCGTCCACCATAGGGGCATCGGGGGTATATACGGGTTTTACTTCTTTGACATTTACGGCTTTTTGTTGTCCTTCGGCGAAGAGGTATTTGCTGTATTTGGGCTGATTGATTTTTTTATATTTTTTTATCCAATTTTGCAATTCTTTTTTAGTCGGGTTATTTTCGGTTCGCACATATCGGATAGCTTTTCGAGCGGTTTCGAGTATATCGGCTCGTTTAGGTTCTTTTATTTGTGCCAAATGGTTACGTATTTGCAAAATGTTTTTTTTGTCGTTTGCAGTTTTTATCAATTTATCCAAGATGCCGATGAGTTCGGTTTTTTCGGCTTTCATGGGTGCGGTATAGTCTGCCCATGCTTTTTTGCGAGCTTCTTTAACTCTTTTTTTGGCTTCTATTTCAATTTGGTCTAAGGTTTCGGCATCGGCTATATTGTTTTCGAGTATCCATTCGCGCATTTTTTTGATGCCGTCAAAATCTTGTTCCCATTGCAGGCGTTCTTTTGATTTGTATCGTTCGTGAGAGCCCGATGTGGAGTGTCCCATGGGTTGGGTACATTCTTGTACGTGTATCAATACGGGAACGTGTTCTTCTCGGGCTATTTTTTCGGCTTTTTGATAGGTTTCGATTAGAGCGGGATAATTCCATGCTTTGACGGTAAAAATTTCAAAACCTTTATGATTTTCATCACGTTGAAAACCTTTCATTATTTCCGAAATATTTTCTTTAGTAGTTTGGTATTTGGCATGCACCGATATGCCGTATTCGTCGTCCCAAACTTGCATAACCAAAGGCACTTGCATAACTCCGGCTGCATTCATGGTTTCCCAAAAGTGTCCTTCGGAAGTGCTGGCGTTTCCAATAGTTCCCCATGCTATTTCGTTGCCTTTGTTGCTAAATTTGTAAGCGTTTTCGGGTAGTTTGTCAAGCTGACGATATACTTTGGAGGCTTGTGCCAAGCCTAATAATCGGGGCATCTGAGCGGCTGTTGACGAAACATCGGAACTTGAATTTTTTTGTTGCATAAGGTTTTTCCAATTACCGTTTTCATCTATTGAATGGGTAGCAAAGTGATTGTTCATTTGTCGTCCTGCGGACGACGGTTCAAAGTGTATGTCGGGGTGTCCGTATAACGAAGCAAAAAATTGTTCGGGTGTCAGGGCATCGATTGCCAACATAAAAGTTTGGTCACGATAATAGCCTGACCGGAAATCGCCGTTTTTAAAAACTTTTGCCCATGCCAATTGGGGTAATTCTTTGCCATCGCCAAAGATGCCGAAACTTCCTTTGCCGGACAAAACTTCTTTGCGTCCGTCCACACTCATAAAACGACTTAGGTTGGCTAAACGGTAATCTTTGAGAACGGCTTTTTTAAATTGCTCAAAATCGAGGGCTTCTTGCGTGTTATCTATATTGTTTTGCATTTGATTGTTTTTTGATTGAACTGTCAAATTTAAGAAAAAAATGTGAATATAACTTTGATGTTTGTGGTAGTTTGGTATTATAATTAATATTGACAAAATTATCGAAAGTATCAACAGTGTTCTATTAGAATGAAAACCTTATTTATTACAGGCTATTGCTTCGGCCAATCGTTCGCCGTCCATAGCTGCCGAAACAATACCACCGGCATAGCCGGCACCTTCGCCTGCGGGATACAAGTTGTTGATTTGCGGGTGATACAATTGTGAAGTTCGGGGTATTTTTACGGGTGCTGAAGTTCGAGATTCAACGGCTATCACATTGGCGAGTTCGGTATAAAAGCCGGGCATTTTTTTTCCGTAGGCTTTAAAAGCTTTGCGTAGTTTTTTGCCGATTATTTTGGGTAAAATAGAGTGTAAGGGCGCTGATGTTATTCCGGGTTGATAGGAAGTTTCGTTTAGGTTTGTAGATAGTCTGCCTTCAACAAAATCGGTAAGGCGCTGAGCTGGTGCACACAGGTTTTTGCCACCGGCTACAAAAGCCAAATGTTCCAAATCTTTTTGAAATTGCAATCCTTTAAAAACGCCGTATTTTTCATATTTTGGCAAGTCGGTTTCCACATCAATTTGAACGACGATGCCCGAATTGGCAAACCTATTGTTGCGACGTGAGGGCGACATGCCATTTACCACAACTTCGTTGGGAGCCGTTGCTGCCGGCACTATAAAACCACCCGGACACATACAAAACGAATAGACACCTCGATTACCTACTTGGTGAACCAAACTATATGAGGCGGGTGGCAATAATTCGTTTTTTTGTCCGACGGGACAGTGATATTGAATGCTGTCAATGAGTTCTTGCGGGTGTTCTACTCGAACGCCCATAGCAAAGGATTTGGGTTCGAGCAAAATGTGTTTTTTGTCTAACAAATAATAGATGTCTCTTGCCGAATGTCCGGTAGCCAATATCAATCGGGAGACGTCAACCGATTGCTCATTGTTGATAATGATGCTGTTTATTCGGTTGTTTTTTAGTATTATGTCGGTCAGTCGGCTGTTAAAATATATTTCGCCACCGTATTGCAGTATGGTTTCTCTGATATTTTGGACTACTTTTGGTAGTTTATCGGTGCCGATATGGGGGTGTGCATCGATGAGAATTTGCGGGTGTGCTCCGTGATAAACCAAATTTTCAAAAATACGACGAACATCGCCGCGTTTTAAACTTCGGGTATAAAGTTTGCCGTCGGAATAGGTGCCGGCTCCTCCTTCGCCAAAACAATAATTTGAATTTTCATCAACTATACGCAATTGATTGATTAACCTTAAATCGCGTCGGCGCTGTTGAACATCTTTGCCACGTTCAAAAACAATAGGTTTGTAACCGAGTTCAATTAATCGCAGTGCAGCATACATGCCTGCCGGTCCAAAACCTATGATATGAACAGGTTGAGCACGGGATACATCTCGGTATTCAAATTGATATTTTGTTTCTTCCGAAGGAAATTCATCAATATAAACCGCTGTTTTGTAGTTGAAATATATTTGGGGTTTTCGGGCATCTATGGATTTTCGCAATATTTTGACCGCTTTGATTCGTTGAGGCGGTAGTGATAAAAATCGAGTGGCTTTTTGTATTAAAATATTCGGTTGTTTGGCTTCTTCCAAACTGATGCGTATTTGTATTTGCGTTATCATTTTATCTAAAATATGAATTGGTAACTGATAAAATACTGCATGCCAAAACCAAAATTGCTAAAAGAATTTCGCTTAAAAAAACCGGGGATATAAGATGTGTCAAAGTTTTCGGGTTTTTGATAAGATAACAGATATTTGACCGATACGGCATAGCCTAAATATAAATGTTTCCAAATTTCGACTTGGATATTACTCGATAATTCGAGCCAGCCGGCTGACTGGTTATTAAATTCTTTATGAGTTGTTTTTTCAACCGGAGTATAAATAGCGTCGGGTTGATTGATGCGGTAGCGGGTCAATAAGTAGTCAAAACTCGAATAGCCGTAACGAAAGCCAATGTTTATTTCGTTTTGCATATCTAACCAATTGTCATATAAATTGTAATCTATTCCGGTTTTAAAGTATTTTCCGTTGGTTTGGTAGGTCAAAAGTGATTGTTCGGTTAGGTGGTTTTCGGTTCCGGCTTCAAAAACCAAAGCGTAATTTTTGTAGAAATTGACACTGATATACCCGTCAAAACTTTGTCCGTTTTGTATTTTTGTCCAAATAAACTTTCCGGCGTCCCAACCAAAACGTATTTTAACCGGTTGATGTCGGGTAAGGCTGTCGGCCTGATCAAGGTGAAGACTGTCTTGTTGAGCCGAAAGATTAATAAATACCAAAATGAGTGCTATGCTAATGAAATATTTTAACATGATAAACAGTATCAATAATAATGTTGTGTTTGATTATATCAATGGATTTTATCCAATTGTCGGTGTCCGGTGTTACATCAATTTGTAAATTGTGAAAAATGCTTTTGTAACCACATGATTTTGATATAAATACTTCCTCGGTGGTATATTCAAATTGCACTTTGTCGGAATTGTTGCCTTTTATCATTTTAAATACACAATTGTTTTCATTTACATTTAAAGGAATAGCAACCGAATCGACATTTTTGAAAACAAGTGTATCGGTTAAGGGTAAGGCAATGAGACTAAGGTTGTCTATTTTTTTTACAAGAGTGGTTTGTTGGGCATCAAAAAATTTGATAATGAGCTTGGGTGTTCCTTTTTCCAAACAAACATCGTCTTTTTCGCATGCACTTAGCGATGTCAAAAATAACAAAAAAGGAATGAAATAAGTTAAAAGTCTTTTCATGCGACAAAGATAAGCATATTTAATTATTCTATTTGGTTTTGACAAGTCAACACAATAAATTATCGGTTATTATCACTTTTTTTGTAAATTTGCATAACTAAAAATGAAATAATTATGGGAAACAGTATTAAAGATTTTAAAAAAGAAATAAATTATGTATTTGGTGAAGTGATTGATGAAGCCAATTACAAGCTATTGCTCAATTCGGAAGTAGATGAAGATAAAGTGGAAGCTATCATTGATGAAGCGGTTACCGCTTACGAAGATTTTTATGAAAAAATCAATGCCGGAAGAAAAGCCGATAACAAAAAATCGTATTTTAAACAATTAACGATTGATGTTGAAGCTAAGGTAAAAGAATTGTTGAATAAAATAGAAAATTTATAGACAGTTTTAAAAATAATTACAAATTTGGATAGAATACAAAAGCCGTTCTTTTATGAACGGTTTTTTTTTGGCGGTTTTTTTCAATAATATTTAGAATTCGGCAAGAAAAACGCATCATTTAGTATTGTTTTGCCAAGAATTTCAAATTTGTGATTTATTATTTCAATATATAGGCTTTCGACGGCTTGTAAATTGTGGTTTTTTGATACCGGTGTTTTAAAAGATAATATTTATTGGAAAACTGACAAATGAATTTATTTTTAGCTTAAAAGTATTGTATTTTTGAAAAAAATTATAAAAAATTATTGATTATGAAATACAGAATTGAACACGATACCATAGGCGAAGTAAAAGTGCCTGCCGATAAATATTGGGGTGCACAAACGGAACGCTCTCGAAACAATTTTAAAATAGGTCCTGCCGGTTCTATGCCACGCGAAATTATAGATGCGTTTGCAATCTTGAAAAAAGCTGCGGCTTATACCAACCACGAATTGGGCGTGTTGCCCAAAGATAAACGCGACTTGATAGCGCAAGTTGCCGATGAAGTGCTGGAAGGTAAATTATACGACCAATTTCCGCTGGTGATTTGGCAAACGGGTTCGGGAACGCAAAGTAATATGAACTTTAACGAAGTGGTGTCGAACCGCGCGCACGTGTTGATGGGAAATAAATTGGGCGAAGGCGACAAATATATCCACCCGAATGACGATGTGAACAAATCGCAATCGTCTAATGATACTTTTCCGACGGCTATGCACATTGCATTGTATAAAAAAATTGTGGAAAAAACGATTCCTGCCTTGGAATATCTGCGTAACGAATTGGCGAAAAAGTCAAAAGCCTTTATGAAAGTGGTGAAAATAGGTCGCACCCACTTGATGGATGCTACGCCTCTTACCTTGGGACAAGAGTTTTCGGGCTATGTGTCGCAATTAGACCATGGTATAAGAGCTTTAAAAAATACTTTGGTTCATTTAAGCGAATTGGCATTAGGCGGAACCGCCGTAGGAACGGGTATCAATACTCCGGAAGGTTATGCGGAAACCGTAGCCAAATATATAGCCGAGTTTTCGGGATTGCCCTTGAAAACCGCCGAAAACAAATTTGAGGCTTTGGCTGCCCACGATGCAATTGTTGAAACGCACGGCGCTTTGAAGCAAATAGCGGTATCTATCAATAAAATAGCCAATGATATTCGCTTGTTGGCATCGGGACCGCGTTCGGGAATCGGTGAAATTATTATTCCTGCCAATGAACCGGGGTCGTCTATTATGCCCGGAAAAGTAAATCCGACACAGGCGGAAGCCATTACAATGGTAGCGGCTCAAATAATGGGTAATGATGTGGCTATAACCGTAGGTGGCACGCAAGGACATTACGAGTTGAATGTGTTTAAACCGATGATGATATACAACGCTTTGCAATCGGCTGACTTATTGGCGGATGCTGCCGTGTCGTTTACCGACAAGTTGGTTAAAGGTATTGAACCGAATTATAAACGTATAGAAGAATTGTTGAACAATTCGTTGATGTTGGTTACGGCGCTTAATCCGTATATCGGTTATGAAAAAGCAGCACTAATCGCTAAAACAGCTCATAAAAACGGAACAACCTTGAAAGAAGAAGCTGTAAAGTTGGGCATATTGACCGAAGAGGAATTTGACAAATATGTGGTGCCAGAAAAAATGGTTGGAAAGATTGAGTAAGTGCCGGATACACTGATAACAGAAGCTTGATAAGAGATATTTTCGGATTGTCGGTGGCGAGTGATGAAAATTGTGATTGACAGGTATACGATGAAAAATTTTTTTCCTTAAAAGCAACTAAATTATAAAGCTGTCTCAAAAGATTATTAATATTGCTAATCTGTTTTGTTTTGAATGAAATTTCTTCCAATGATAAAATATTTGCCAATAAACTATTTGGCTGATTTTTAACGGAATGAAGACAAACTTTCAGTTTTATTCGGCTTTTGAGACAGTTTTTTTATTTCATAAATATCTAACAATGAGCAGAAAAGGAAAATTAATTAAGAAATTTGTTGAGAATTTGACGTCGTACTCATCAAATGAAGAAACTTTTAATATGTATGCCGGCAATACTTCGGAAAGTTATATAAAAAAACAAAATTTGGAAAGCTATTTATCAAAAATGCTTCATTTGAAACCAAAAATATTATTTCTCGGAGAAGCACCCGGGTATAAGGGGTGTCGTTTAACCGGAATTCCGTTTACAAGCGAAAACATATTGACCAATCATTATTTCTTCAACGACAAAGATTTTCAATTGGCAAGAAATACAGTCAAACCGGAAAGTGAAGCAACGGCTACAATTGTTTGGCAACAACTTGATAATATTTCATACATACCTTTGTTATGGAATATTTTTCCTTTTCATCCGCACCAAAAAGAAAAAATTTTTTCAAACAGAACTCCACGAGCTAATGAACTCAAAAAAGGCAAAGAATATTTTTTGGATTTATTACAAATATTTGAGATTGAAAAAATTATGGCTCTGGGACGAAAAGCCGAAAAACATTTAAGCGATATAAATGTGCCCTATGCTTATGTCAGACACCCTGCCAACGGTGGAAAAAAGAAATTTATTGAAGGTTTGTTAAAAGAAATAAACAAAACGGTTCTGTCACGAATTTGACTTTTTGTTGATTTTTGCGGGCAGATAAGCAATATCCTTTGAATTAAGTAATTATCCGCCATTGCGTATATACAATGTTCTCGGCTTTTTCTTTTTTTTCAGTTCGTATTCTGTAAATAAATCCGGTTGTTTTACTTGTTTTATTTCGTAATTGCTTATAAATAATTCGTTCCCTTTTTGATTTCCATTTTTTCCGACATTTCTCATTCCGTAAGTTAAATCCCATTCTACAATATTGGCAAAAGAAAACAAATCTCGGATATATTCGCTATCATCGTAAGTTATCAGCCATTTGTGTTTTGTGGTTCTCAAAACCCGGGCAAAACGTTCGTGGTCAAATCCTTTGTGCAAGTTTCCGTTTTTACCGTATAAAGCGGATTTTGTAGCGGAATAATAAGGCGGATCAAGGAAAATAAAAACATTTTCACCTTCTGCTTTTAGCAATTTTTCATAATCTAAATTGGTTATTTTTGTATTGTTCAACAGGCTTGCCAATGCTTTTACCCTTTCGATACTCGATTGAGTAAACCTGCGTTGAAAGGCTGCATTGGAATATCCGCCACTTTCGGTAGTGCCTGAAAATGTTATTCTGTTAAATACAAAAAATGCCGCCGCTTTGTGCAATTCATCAAAATTTTCAATGTTTTCAATCAAATATCTATGTAAATCTTTTCCGTTTTCCCAATTATCCTTCCAAAATTGAATTTGTTGGATTAGTTTATCCGTATTTTGTTGGGTTTGATACCAAAAATGAAACAGATTTTCGTAAATATCATTTACCCAAAATTTTTTGTCAGGGAATTTTTGTTTTAAATATACGAAAACCGAACCGCCACCCAAAAAAGGCTCTCTAAATTCGTCAAATTTTGGAATAAGAGGTGCTATCGTCTTTATGGCTCTGCTTTTGCCACCGGGGTATCTTAACGGACTTTTTATCATAATTATTCGGCTTTTTCGATGATTACTACAAAATTGTTGATTTCTGCTTCGGAAAATAAATTATCAAGCATTTCGGTTTGTCTTTTGTTCAAATTATTTTTATCATAAAACGATTGAATTTCGTCTTTTGTTGAATTAGAACTGATATTGCCTGATAATTTTGTCGATGTTAATTTTAATACAGGAATTGCTTGGTATTCTTTATCGTTGATATTTACGTTTTTCAAATTGCTGTAAAGTATCATTTTGAGTAAACCGTCTTTGATGTCGCCTTTGCTTGGCAAAATTGAAGTGCGGGAATGTTTTGCTTCAATCAAATATAATTTCTCATTGTCTATTTTTATTTCGTCTGTTGTGAAATAATATTTTCCGCCGAGATAATTTTCAATGGTAATGGTTGCTTTTGTCAATGTTGATAAAGCTTCTTTGGGCTGAACGGTTTGCATTTCACGATTTTGAGCTTCTTTTGCTTTTTGGCGTGAAGTTTCCATAAAATCATTCACACCACTTACAAATTGTTTGGCAAATTTATCAATTCCTTCGGTTGAATGAAATTTAACATTCAATTTTTTGCCAAGATTTTGATATGATGATTTGGCTTTTTCAATTAAATCGGGAAAAGTTTCGCTTATCTCTTTCAAATTCCAATGAAGTGCTGAACTATGATAATTTTTTATTTCTTTGATTTTATCAATAATTAGTTGATTGTCAAATTTTTGGTTTGTGATTTTGTTTTCTCTTGTCGGGTGTTTTTCGGCATTTTGATAATACGCAAAAATCACAAAAACGTCCAATAAACTCATAAGTGAAACGGTATCCCATTGAATATAATCCCTGTCGCCTTTCAGTCCTTCGTCTTTGATAATCGGTATGACGGTTATCCTTTTTGAGCTTCCCAAAGTATTGTAAACTCTTTCATAAGGATAGGAACGGGTGCGCTTGGGCGATACCCATTTTGATAGTCCAAAAATGAAATTATCATCAGTTATAAGGCAATTTGCAGGTAAATCATTTATGTTGATTTCTTGCAAATCGAACTTTGCCAAATCACTTGTCAGTTTCGGCTGATATTCAATTCCCGTTATTTTTGCTTTTATCTGCATTTTTTAATTTTTCGATATAATCCAATGTTACAAAACGATATTTACCTGTTTTTCGTTCTAAAACTTCAAAGTTAGCACTATTATTTTCATTTTCAAAGTTTAATTTTTTTCGAATAACAGGTTCCAAATCTCTGATAATTTCATAACCGATTGAGTTTCTGTTTAATGATTTAGCCACTTTCATAGTTGTCCCGCTACCGAGAAACGGGTCAAGAACCGTTTCGCCAACATAAGAAAACAGTTTGATTAACCGGTAAGGTAGTTCATCGGGAAATGCAGCGACACCTTTTTCGAGTTTTGAGCCGGGCAATACGTTGGTTATTTCCCAAATGGTTTTATGCCAAGCATTATTTTGAAATTCTTTTTTGTCGATTTTGGATTTTTCTCTAATTTCTTTTGAAATGGAACGATAATCAAATTTTCCTTTCTGAAAAATAATGATGCTTTCCAATAAATTATCGGGATAAAAATACATTGGATAAGGATTTTGAAGCAAAACACCGCTTCGTTTGCTTATTCTCAAATATCCGTCGGGTTTTTTCCAAATAATTTTGTCGCGATAGCGAAATCCTGCTTTTTGGAATATTTTGATAGCATCTGCGGTTATCGGGTATTTTTGTCCGTT
>Ga0256834_1001494_pt1 | contig 15733 bp, 10 predicted proteins | sample 4281140metaG_FD_190536 | JGI IMG/M metagenome (GOLD analysis project Ga0256834, IMG submission 190536) | Hydrothermal vent microbial communities from East Pacific Rise, Pacific Ocean - 4281-140 | ecosystem: Environmental > Aquatic > Marine > Hydrothermal vents | place: Pacific Ocean: East...
GTTGATCATTGCGTGTTCCAAACTTGCTTCGGAATGTATCGAACTGACACAACATCCGGTATCGGTTATCTGTCATCCGACATAACACCCGTTTGTTCTTGATACAATATTTTCTCACATCTTCGAAAAAATCACTCGTCCCAAAACTTCGGGTGACGCTACATCCGGCATCGGTCATCTGTCATCCGGCATCTTCAACCACTCAAGACACCGAAGCTTTATTAAGTTCTTGGCTGTTAGCTTTTGGCTGTGACTTTTAGTTCGTTTCGCCCTTTCTCCTTTTCCCTTTTCCCTTCCAACTCAATCACTCCTCAATCACATCCAATTCCACTTTCAAATTATCAATAATAAAGCGTTGGCGGTCGGGGGTATTTTTGCCCATATAAAAACTCAAAAGTTCTTCAATAGACAAATCGGGTTCCATCATGACCGGTTCCAAACGGATATCCTTTCCTATAAAATGTTTAAATTCGTTAGGTGATATTTCGCCAAGCCCTTTAAACCGGGTAATTTCAGGTTTGCCGCGTTTGCCCAGTTTTTCAATAGCTTGTTGTTTTTCTTCTTCGCTGTAACAATAAATGGTTTCTTGTTTGTTACGCACTCTAAAAAGTGGTGTTTCCAAGATGTATAAGTGTCCTTCTTTGATTAATTCGGGAAAGAATTTTAAAAAGAATGTCAATAATAATAACCGGATATGCATTCCATCCACATCGGCATCAGTAGCTATAACAATGTTATTGTAACGCAGGTTTTCAAGTCCGTCTTCTATGTTGAGGGCAGCTTGTAGCAGATTAAACTCTTCGTTTTCGTAAACCACTTTTTTGGTCAATCCGTAAGAATTTACCGGTTTCCCGCGTAAGCTAAATACCGCTTGCGTATTGACATCGCGAGATTTGGTTATGCTACCGCTTGCCGAATCACCTTCGGTGATAAACAGGGTGCTGTCCAAACGATTTTCTTTTTTCAGGTCGTTGTAATGCACGCGGCAATCACGAAGTTTTTTATTGTGCAGACTTACCTTCTTGGCACGCTCACGAGCCAGTTTTCTAATACCCGAAAGTTCTTTACGTTCGCGTTCGGCTTGGACAATTTTTTGCAAAATAGCTTCTGCCGTATCCGGATTTTTATGCAGGTAGTTATCCAGATTTTTTTTGACAAATTCGTTGATATAAGTTCGCACAGTCGGCATACCTTCACCCATTTCGGTAGAACCCAGTTTGGTTTTGGTTTGCGATTCAAAAACAGGTTCTATCACTTTGATGCTGATAGCAGCTACAATAGATTTGCGAATATCGGAAGCGTCATAATTTTTGCCGAAAAAATCACGAATGGTTTTTACCACTGCCTCGCGAAAAGCCGCTTGGTGTGTGCCGCCTTGTGTGGTATGTTGACCGTTTACAAACGAGTAATACACTTCACTGTATTGGGTTTTGCTGTGGGTCATTGCCACTTCAATATCTTGACCTTTAAGATGGATAATCGGGTATCTTCGGTCATTTTCAGCAATATTTTCACTCAACAAATCTTTTAATCCGTTTTCCGAAAAATATTTTTCACCGTTAAATCGAATGGTCAATCCGGTGTTTAAATAAATATAATTTTTAAACATCCGTATCAAATACTCGTTTCGGAATTTATACTTGGGAAAAATTTCAGGATCGGGAATAAATTCTACATAAGTTCCGTTTTTTTGGGTAGTAGCTTCCAAATCGGATTCTTCAATCAGTTCGCCCCGGCTAAAAACCGCCCATTTGGTTTGCCCGTCTCTAAAAGCTTGCACTTTAAAATGAGACGATAAAGCATTGACCGCTTTGGTTCCCACACCATTTAGTCCAACGGTTTTTTTAAAAGCGCGTGAGTCATATTTACCGCCGGTATTCATTTTAGAAACCACATCAACCAGTTTGCCCAATGGAATACCACGTCCGTAATCGCGCACCGATACTTTGTTATCATCTAATTGAATGGTGATAGATTTGCCGGCACCCATCACAAATTCGTCAATGGAATTATCCAAAACTTCTTTTACCAGAATGTAAATACCATCGTCGGGAGAAGAACCATCACCCAATTTTCCGATATACATTCCCGGACGCATTCGTATGTGTTGTTTCCAATCTAGGGATTGAATATGATCTTCGGTATAAGCGGTTTGTTTTTTACTCATAAAACGGACTAAAATTTATCAAACCGCAAGATAATAAAGATATAAATATCATAGACAGACAAGCTGTGGAAATTATTAACATTGGGTATTAAATAAAAAAGCTTCCTGAAAATTAGGAAGCTGCTATTATTTTTTGTCCGTCAAATTGGTCTGCTTGTTGTAAATACAGTTTGAGCTGCGGTTTGTGAATTAAAAACTGTTGTAACCAAATTTTAAGTTCTGCCCGCTCGTGAGGCAAAAGCGATTGATAAGCTTTTTCTAATTCTTTTTTAAATAATTCAGGGTCAAAACTGACTTTTTCCAAAATTGTCAGGGTGTAATTATAAAAAGCTCTGGCCATAATTTTTCTTGTTTTAAGACGATATAAATATAATGAATTTTTGACGATTTTATTGTGTAAAATTTGGTAAAAAATTGTTAAAATTTATGCGCTGCCGTAAAAACTTGAAATGCTTATATTTGCAAAGTCAGAAATGTTTGTATGAAAGACTATATTGCTTATCTTGAAGAATTTGTAACCGATAACCGGAAGCAAATTTTTAAAACGGTATTAAATAACAGAACTCGTTATTTTACAGTAGCACTCGAAGATTTGTATCAAATGCACAATGTGAGTGCCGTAGTGCGTAGCGCCGATGTTTTTGGTCTGCAAGATGTGCATATTGTGCAAAAAAAATACGATCCGAAGTTGTCACACGCCATTGCCAAAGGAGCTGAAAAATGGTTGGACATTCGCCGTTATCCAAACACTAAAACTGCCATTGAAAATTTGCGTCAAAAAGGCTATCAAATTGTGGCTACCACGCCACATACCAATGATGTCAATTTACAAGATTTTGATATTTCAAAACCTTCGGCTTTCTTTTTTGGGGTAGAAAAAGACGGCTTGTCACAAGCGGTAATGGATCAAGCCGATGTGTTTTTAAAAATACCCATGTATGGTTTTACCGAAAGCTTAAATATTAGCGTGGCTGCCGCTTTAATAATGCGTGATGTAAGCGAACGTTTACGGCAATCGGATATCAATTGGCAATTGACAGCAGCCGAAAAAGAGCAAATTTACCTGCAATGGCTCGAAAAAAGCATCAAAAGCATTGATTTAATTAAGAAAAAGTATTTTGAAAATCTTTGAGTATTTGCAAAACACATCAAATTAACTACGACAATAGAATAAAAAACCTTATTTTGCGTTAAAAAGTAAAAAAAATTGAGAGCACTATTGGTGGTTTTGGGTTTGTTATGGCATTTTTCCGGTTTTGGTCAGTTAAATGATCCAAAGTTGCAACGTGTCAAGACCATAAAATTGGATAGTGCTTCTGTTAAAATTGATACTTTTAGCATTCAACCTTTTGATTTTCGTATTGTTGACCAAGATAGTTTAATTATTCCACAAACGGCTTATAAAGTTGATTTTGTTAAGGCACAGCTGTATTTTAAAGATTTTAAACAATATAGAAATCAATATATTACCATTTTTTACAAGGTTTTTCCCGAACAATATAGGCGTATTTACCAAGTTTATGATTTGGATGCTGTTCATCAAGACAGTTTACAGTCGTTACGATTATTACCTAAAGCCAAACCGGTAAGCCCAAAGCCTTTTGAGGGCTTGAATACACAAGGTAGTATTACCCGCGGATTTATGGCAGGTAATCAGCAAAGCTTGGTAATGCAGTCGGGATTGGACTTAAAAATCGAAGGTCGTATTTCCTCCAAATTAAAAGTCAAAGCCGTTTTGTCCGATGATAATCTGCCACAAGCTTATGCCGGTATTTCGCAGTCATATAAAGAATTTAACCGTATTTATTTACAACTGGAAGCACCCAATTGGCAAGCAACCGGCGGCGATTTGTTGCTAAAAGAGCAAGCCGGCTATTTTTTAAAATTCAGCCGAAAATCGCAAGGTTTATCAGTGCAAATAGGGCAGGATAGTGCTCAAGTGCAGATTACAGGCGGTGTTATTGACGGACAATTCGGTATCAACAGGTTTAATGGCATTGACGGTAATCAAGGGCCTTATGTGTTAAAAGGCAACCGTGGTGAAATTTACATATTTATAATTCCGGGTAGTGAAAAAGTTTATGTCAACGGTCGCTTGTTAAAAGCCGGTGAAGATAAAGATTATATATTGAATTATGAAACTGCCGAGTTGCGTTTTAATCCCTCTTTTCCCATTAACCGTAATCAGCGGATTACCGTGGAATTTAATTACTCTAATCAACATTATTTGCGGTATTTGAATTATGACCGTTATCAATATAAAGGTCAAAAATCGCAATGGTCGATTTACGGTTTTATTGAGTCCGATGCCAAAAACCAAACTTTATTGTATGATTTGACACCGCAACAAGTAGCAGCATTAAAAAATGCGGGTGATAATCCGCAGGAATTGTGGATAACATCGGCTGTGCCGGCCTCTTATAATGAGAACAAAATTTTATATAAGAAAATTCAAAATGGAAATACAAGTTATTTTGAATATACCAACACGGACGAACCGGATTTATATGAAGTCAAATTTTCTTATTTTGGCAAGAACAAAGGGAGTTATCGTATTAAAGAAGTAACGGCTATTGGTAAGATTTATGAATACGCCGGAATCAACCAAGGAGATTATGAACCAAAGATTAGATTAACACCACCGGTAAGTCGTAAATATATGGGAATAAATTACCGGTATAGGCCGGGGCAACAAACAGATTTTATGTTTGCCGGCCTTATTAATCACAATGATAAAAATTTGTTTTCAACCGTAGATGATCAGGACAATTTGGGCGGGGCTTTGCATTTGTCGCTTAAACAAAGGCTATGGCAAAGGCAAAACCAATCTGTTTTTGTCAATGCCAAATATGATTATGTGCATCCTTATTTTGAAGCTTTGGATCCTTACCGGCCGGTCGAATTTACAAGGGAATGGCAGATTGACAGTTTGTATGGCCGGCAACATTTGGCCGATATGTCGTTGGATTATTATACACAAAAAAATTATTTGAAAGGTGGTATGAGATATTTTAACCTGCGTGATACCCTACAAGCCCGTCAATATTATATCAATCACCGGTGGCAATACCAAAAATGGCAATCGGACGGCCGTTATCAATACACATCGCAACAAGCCGGTTTTGATTTGAATGCCGCCTTAATTGAACAACAATTACTTTATAAATTTAAAACATTTACCCTTACGGGCATTGGGCATTTCGAATCCCGCGATAAGAAAACCAAGCAATTGCCCGATAGTTTGAACTACCGGTATGCCTATGGTGAACTGCAATGGCAAAAAATTGATTCGTCTCGTTGGCAAATCGGATTATCATACCGGCACGAACGCAATGATAGCATATACAACCGGCAATGGTTTATGGCTCAAGAAACCGACCAATTTGGCCTAAAATGGTCAAGCAAAGGTTCTAATCATCATATCAAATTATTTATGCAATACCGCCATACACGTGATTTGCAACCAAAAACGGCAAAAGATTATTTGAATATGAAGTGGTGGTGGCAACAAAACTATTTTAAAAAATTTGTAACGACACAAGTATCAATTGAAAGTTTTAACGGTAATACACTGCGTGACGAAGTCATTTTTGTTGAAACACCCCCCGGTCAAGGTGTTTATGTATGGAATGATTATAACGGCAACGGTATTAAAGAGATTAATGAATTTGAAGTCGCCGTTTTTAGAGATCAGGCCAATTATATCAGAGTGGTATTGCCCTCAAAAAATTATGTGCCGACTTTAAATAATGCTTATCAGTTGCAAGTGAATATCAATCCATCTGTATGGCAAAAAAAGCGCTTTTTAAGTAAGCTGTATGCGGTTTGGTTGGTGCAAATAAAACACCAGTCACTAAAAGACGGACAAATATTTCCTTTGGTATGGCAACCGGCCGATATTTTGCAGCAAAACACCTTATGGCAACATGATTTGTTTTTTAACAGAGGTCAAAAACGTTATCATTTACATTTTACCTATCAATATTCCGACCGGCAACAATTATTATTGGTCGGGACACAACGGCAACGCGTTGAGCAATACCGTTTACGGACCAAATATGCCTTTAAATCGAGTTTTGTTTGGCAGCAAAATTTTATCATTGGTCAAAACGCCCATTTTTCGGAGAACTACCAACAAAAAAATTACCGTTTGCAGATTAAAGCGGTTGAAGAGGGTTTGCAAATGGGAGATGGAGTAAAAAATAAGTTTTATACCTATTATGAATTTAAAGACAAAACCAATTGGTCAGGCACCGAAAAACTTAAAATGCATAAGTTAGGCTTGCGTTATACCCATTTTAATCTCAAACAAAATAGATTTCACGCCGATTTGCAGTGGGTTAAAAACGACTTATCGGGCAATAGTCAAACAGCAGTAGCCTATCAAATGTTGGAAGCTTTGCAGCCGGGGAATAATGTGGTGCTCAATATTTTGTATCGACAAAAGGTAAGTGCTTATTTAGACTTAAATTTAAGTTACGGCATGCGCTTGTCCCAATCACATCCGGCTGTGCATACCGGCGGCATTCAATTAAAAATGATTTTTTAAGTTTTTTGGATTATCCGGCATTGCCGTCTTTGGTATTTTGGGGTTTATTTTTGGCGGGTTTTGTATTAATTTATACAATATAATTTTTTATTGGTATTTTTATACAAAAACTTAAAAAGACAAGTATTTCTAAACTTATAAATAATGCAGAATTATAATGGTTGCACTAATTTCCATAAGAGGTTCTTGCGTTAAATTTAAGATTTTTGGAACATAAAAGGCTCTGCTGTTCGAAGTGCCCGAAGATATGAAGGGCACAAGTTCAGAGCATTTAGTGAAAAAAATCTTAAATTTAGCAAGGTTCTCTTAAGGTGTCCTTTTTGTAACTTTTTTGGACAAGCAAAAAAGTTAAATAACATAAATAAAATATTATTAGCATAAAAAGACTAGACTTATGACATGCGCTTGACCCAATCACATCCGGCTGTGCACACGGGTGGTATTCAATTGAAAATGATTTTTTAAGTTTTCGGGATTATCCGGCATTGCCGTCTTTGGTATTTTGAGGTTTATTTTTGGCGTGTTTTGTATTAAATTTATTCATGGTGCGTTGTAAACCCTCTTGGGCAAAATTAATAATGGCATCAGTCGCTTTGTCTATAATTTGCGGTAATTCTTGCATTTGTTCATCCGTCCATTTTCCCAATACATAATCTACTTGTCCGCCTTGCGGGTAGTCTTTGCCAATGCCAATACGTAAGCGCGGGTATTGATTACCGCCTATCAGTTCCTGAATGCTCTTCAGACCGTTATGACCGCCGTCACTACCTTTTGGTCTAATACGCAATATGCCAAAGTCTAAATTAACATCATCGGTGATTACCATTAAATTATTTTTGTCTATTTTTTCTTTTTCCAGCCAATAGCGCACGGCTTTTCCACTCAAATTCATATAAGTGGAAGGTTTTAAAATGATAAAACGTTTGCCCCGGTAATTGACTTTGGCAACTTCGCCGTAGCGTTCGGTTTTAAAACCGGTTTTGAGTTTCTCGGCCAACCGGTCGGCAGTTAAGAAACCGATATTGTGGCGGGTATATTTATATTCGGCACCGGGATTGCCCAGCCCGACAATTAGAAATTTTTTCAATTTGTTTTTTTTGTTTTCTGTTTCTTGTTTATTAAAAGTAAAAAATCGATTGATTAACTTTTTTAGGGCGGTATACATTTTATTTGGAAGTGTTTACACAATCGGCTTAAATTGCTCTAAAAATCGCATATCATTTTCATAAAACATACGGATATCCGGTATTTGATATAACAACATGGCAATACGTTCAATACCCATACCGAAAGCATATCCGGTATATTCGTCAGGGTCTATATTCATGTTTTTCAACACGTTAGGATCGACCATGCCGGCACCCATAATTTCAAGCCAGCCGGTGCCTTTGGTAATCCGGTAATCCGTTTCGGTTTCCAGTCCCCAATAAATATCCACTTCGGCACTGGGTTCGGTAAACGGAAAGTAGGATGGACGTAAACGAATTTTGCTTTTGCCGAACATTTCTTTGGTAAAATATAATAAGGTCTGTTTCAAATCGGCAAAACTAACGCCTTTATCTATATATAAACCTTCAACTTGATGAAAAATACAATGTGATCGTGCCGATATATCTTCATTGCGATAAACGCGTCCGGGCGAAATAGTGCGAATGGGCGGTTTATGACTTTCCATATAGCGGGTTTGCACCGATGAGGTATGTGTGCGCAACAGCCAATCGGGATTTTGTTGCAAGAAAAAAGTATCCTGCATATCACGGGCGGGATGGTATTCGGGTAAATTTAAAGCGGTAAAGTTATGCCAATCGTCTTCTATTTCAGGACCTTCAGATACATTAAAACCGACATGTTTAAAAATATCAATAATCTGATTTTTAACAATGGAAATAGGGTGCCGGCTACCTATTTCAACAGGATATCCGGGACGGGTCAAGTCCAAACCGCTACCTTGTTCTTCTTGGGCATTTTCCAATTGTTCTTTTAGTTGATTAACCTTTTCGGTAGCAGCTTGTTTGAGTTGATTGATTTTTTGGCCGTATAGTTTTTTTTCTTCGTTGGGCACATTTTTAAATGCGGCAAACAAGTCGTTTAAGATGCCTTTTTTACCCAAAAATTTGATACGAAAGGCTTCTACTTCTTTAATGTCATTAGAGGTAAAAGCCGCCACTTCTTTTAAATATGTATCTATTTGATTAATCATGTGTTTAAGTAAATTTATGGTTTATGCTTTTAAAGCAAATTTATTATTCCGGTTTGTTTTCTTGATCCAATTCTAATTTTTCATGAAAATAATCGACAAAATCCAACATGGTATCTGCCATTTTATCATCGTTGGTGGCACGGCGATAAACGTCTGCCATTGATTTTAAAGTTTGGTAAAAAAACACACGCATTTCAAAAAGCTTCATTTCTTTAGTCCATAAATCCATACGTAAGGTTTCCTTTTTTTCGTCGTTCCAAACTGAAATCATGATAGCTTCGGCCGGTTCATTGCTGACGCCGGCATCGTCGGCAGACCAAGTTATTTTTTCCGGTATCCGGTTTTCGTCCAAGCCAACTTCAAATACGACTTTACTTTTATGTTTTATTGCCATTATTTTTTGGGTTTATATTTTGATTTTTTAAAAATATCTTCTGCCGGTATTTGCAGAAGTTTTTGCAAAGATACTTTATTTTTTTTCATAAATGAACGTACAATTTGCCACCCTGTATAGCGACCGATATATCCCGGTGTTTGTAAGTCATCTTCACTGTAAAACTTACTGTAAGGTGCTAAATTTAAAAAGCGCAAGTCTAAATTGGATCTGGTGCTGTAGAGTAATTCATTTTCAATAAAATAGCGCCAAACATCTTCTTCGTTTTGTTGTGCCCAAGCCATTTTATCTGCCGTATATCCCATTTTAAGACTGTCTGGTAGTTGTGGTAAGTAGGCATCAAGCAAGTAGAGTTTTTTGCCGTAATTTATCATTTTAGCCAAAAAGGTTTTGCTGCGTGCCGGTGGCACTTGGGTTCCAATTATACTGTTTGCTATGGCAACGGGAATTTGTTGCGGCGTCATATTTTGGCGGATATATTTGGGAATCCCTTTGTAAAGACGGTTGTTACTGCCTAAAAAATTGTCCAGAGTCAACAGATCCAAACTATCGGCATAAACCGCTTTTTTTAGATAATTCCAATCGGAATAAAGGGTGATAATTTTGGGCTCTTTAAATGCCGGAAAATAAAATTTTATATGTTTAAAAACACTTGCAATTTGTGGTTTGTAGGTATCTAGGTTGGGAAATACGCTATCCACTTCTGTTTTTAAATCTAACAAAAGCGAATCTTGCATTTTGGCTACCCAAATACTATCCGGCACACGTGACGGAAACATAAACGGATATTTTTGTTTGATAGCCGGCAGGTGATTAGGAGGTTGGCCGTAAAAATCCAAATCAAAACGCAGGATATCGACCCGTGCCGGAATGTTGCTGATGTCTACATCCAACGGATTTTTATTTTGACAAGCATTGAAGCTCAAAATCAATAAAAAAAGGATGACAATTTGCTTTATATCTTGCCTTTTCATTCAAAAGAATTTAAGCACAAAATTACAAAATCATTTGTGCACTACAAAAAATTATTATCTTGCAATATTTTAACGACGATATACGTTTATAAGTGAACTATGAAAAAAATATTTGTTTTAATCTTTTTGGCTTTTTGGTTTAACGGACAGGCACAAAACAGGCATTTTGAACTAAAATGGCAACTGGAAAATCTGCAAAAACAAACCCCATTACCCCCCGATGCTTATGAGTTGTTTCAATCGCAAAATTATCAATACCAACCTGATAACATTTATTTTTCAGATACATGGAAAGTAACTCAAATGGTTGACAAAGAGTCTGTTGTGTTAAAAAACATTGTTTATAAACCTATTGATGCCCGTTTGGTTAATAAGCTTAAATTAAAAAATATTCCGGCACAGTTTATGCCACGTTTGCAATCAACCTATGCCCGTGATGATATCTTTGCCAATTTAATGGTGAATGTTTTTATCAAACAAGGGGCAAATTATTACAGGTTGGTTTCTTTTGACATCCAATTTGAATATGAACCGGCTACACAACGCAGACAAGTGCAGAATATATACGACAGTCGTTGGGCTACCGGAAAATGGTATAAATTTAATATTGGTCAATCCGGTGTTTACAAGATAAATAAAACTTTTTTAAAGAATTTAGGCGTGGACGTTAATAATATTGATCCGCGTAAAATTAAAATATTTGGCAATGGCGGCAAAGTCATGCCACTGTCCAATGCGGCGCCTTATCCTGAAGATATTGCCGAACTTGCCATACAAGTCATTGGCGAACAGGACGGTAGTTTTGATGATAACGACTATATTTTATTTTACGGTCAAAGTCATAAAGAATGGTCTGACGATTATGATTCCAATATAAATGTATATACGGAACAAACCGATTATTTTGTGCAAATAGACGACCAAGCCGGTAAACGTATGCAAGGGTATCAAGAACCGGCAGGGAGTCCTGTAAGTGTTTATAATGATTATTTAAACCGGCAATTTTATGAAGAAGACCATGTTATTTTTACTTATATGGGTAGAAAAGTATTTGATGCACCTTTTGAAAACAATAGCAGACAATTCAATTTTGATTTTGATAACCGGATAGAAAGTAAACCGGTAACATATCAAATAAAAGCGGCTACCAATACCAACGGTGTATCGTTGCAAGCATCACTAAACGGTCAATATCTCGGACAAATTTCTTTAAGTGTTTACGGTTATAACATAGGAGGTGAAGGGGTTTTGCAAGGCAGTAAATCGTTAAACGGAAATAATTTAAAATTTGATTTGACTTTTAATGCCAATAATTTGTTTGATGCACGACTCTATCTCGAATATGTCAATGTGCAGGCTTATTGTGCTTTGGCCGGTAGTGGTAAGCAATTCAAATTTTACAATCCGGAAGCTGACACAGGTAATGAAATCGGTGCTTATCATTTTACGCAAGCGGGTAATATTATACAGGTGTGGGATATTACCGATATTTATAATCCCACTTACAAATTAAATCAGCAAAACAGTTTTGATATAAAGTTTAATAAAAACGATCATAAACGATTTGTGGCTATTGATGCAGACGATTTGTTTACGCCCATAAAACCCGAAAACAGTTTGCAAGCCAACCAAAATTTACACAGAGATTTGTTTTACCATACGGGCCAGTTTAAAGATTTGGATTATTTAATAATAACACCGTCCTTTTTAAGAAACAGTGCCGAACGTTTTGCAGATATGCACCGGCTGAACGGACTCAATGTTTATGTAGCCGAACTTGATAATATTTATAAGGAATTTGGCAACGGCCAACAAGATATTGGCGCTATTAGAAACATGATAAAATATGTTTATAACAATGCATCGGCGCCTGATAAAAGAATAAAATTTGTTATGATGTTCGGTGATGCCTCCAACGATTTTAAAAATGTTATTCCCGAAAATAAATTGGTGGGCGGAAGAAGCAATATAGTGCCTATTTTTGAGAGCTTGGATGCTTTTAACTTGGTAGATAGTATTGGTTCCGACGATTTTTTTGTAATGATGGACAACAATGAAGGTTACCTGGAAAGCAGGTTTGAATTACCTGATATTGCCGTAGGACGTTTGCTGGTTAGAAACGATATGGAAGCAGAGGTTTTATATCAAAAGTATAACAGCTATCTATCGGAAGATACCAAGCAAAATTGGCGAACCTTTATAACACTTTGGTCTGATGATGCCGATTCCGGTCACAGTAGTGATACCGCTTTTGTAACAAATACAGAGGCTATTGCTACCAAAATAAAGCAAGTGCATCCTGAATATAACCTGACCAAGATTTATCAAGATGCTTATCAACAGGTGAATACGCCCGGTGGTCCCAGATATCCCGATGCCAAACGCGATTTGATCAATCAGTTTGAAAAAGGCACTTTAATACTCGGTTATATTGGTCATGGCAATCAGGTGGCTTTAAGTCATGAACGGATGTTGACCATGGATGACGTTTTAAAACTACATAATTTTGATCGGTTGCCACTTATGACAACTATGACTTGCGAATTTGCCCGTTTTGATGATGCAACACGCGAAACAGCAGCCGAACACCTAATTTGGAATCCGGATGGCGGTGTGCTGGAAATGGTCTCAACGGTGCGTGAAATATGGACGTCCAATGCTAAAAATATGAATACCGATTTTTATCATGCATTGTTTGGTTTGAGCAATGGTATGAATGGTCAAATTATCAAAAATCCGGCCGAAGCTCTGCGTATGGCCAAAGTATATACCAATTCTGGAAAAGGGAAGTTTAACATAGCTTTTTTAGGTGATCCCGGTTTCGACTTGGGATTTGCCAAACCCAAAATTGTATTAAATTCTATAAATAACCAACCGACAGATACACTTAAAGCCTTAAAACATATGATTATAAAAGGAGAAGTGCAAGATGCAACCGGTAACTTAATGTCAAATTTTAACGGCAAAGTATTTCCAATAGTTTTTGACAAATATCAAGAAGATGAAGTTTTGGATAATGATCATAATGACTATACTATGACATTTGAAAAACTAGGCCCAAAATTATTTCAAGGAAAGGCTGATGTAACCAACGGTCGCTTTACCTTTGAGTTTATAGTTCCCAAAGATATTGATTTGAATTACGGTAAAGGGCGCTTGAGCTTTTATGCGGTCGACAATATGGAAGAAAAAATAGGATATAGTGATGATATTATAGTTGGAGGTGTTGATGAAAATGCCGAAGAGGACAATCAACCACCGGTTATCAAAGCTTATCTTAATGATAAAAATTTTGTATCGGGGGGTATAACTGATGCCAATCCGTATTTGTTATTAGATTTATCCGATGAACACGGGATAAATACCATTGGGGGTATTGGTCATGATATTACCGCCTATCTCGATGATAACCAAACGCAACTGTATGTATTAAATGATTTTTATGAAACCGAAAATAACACCTACCAACGGGGGCATGTAAAATACCGGTTATTTAACCTGACACCCGGTTGGCATACTTTACATATCAAAGCTTGGGATGTTTATAATAATTCCGGCACCACCGAAATTAATTTTCAGGTGGTAGAAAATGAAGACATAGCTATAGATCATGTGTTAAATTATCCCAACCCTTTTGTTGATTATACCGAATTTTGGTTTAATCATAATCATCCGTTTGAAAATTTGGATGTGATGATACAAGTTTATACCATCAGTGGCAAACTGGTTTGGCAGCACCGTCAAAGTGTCTTGACAGACGGCTTTTTATCTCGGGATATAACTTGGGACGGCCGTGATAATTTTGGCAATAAATTGGCCAAAGGTGTCTATGTTTATAAGCTTACGGTTAGGACCCAAACAGGCAAAACGGCACAAAAAATAGAAAAATTAGTCATCTTATAATAATAAAATTGTAAATTTGTAACCCTTTAAAATAAAATATACAGAATGAAAAGATTATATTTCAGCATACTTACCTTATTAATTTATTCAAATATTTTGGCACAAAGCAATGATTCCAGAGTTATTACCACCGCAGTGCCTTTTATGTTAGTATCCAGTGATGCGAGGGCATCAGGTATGGGCGATATGGGTGTGGCAACAACCCCAGATGCTTTTTCACAATTTTGGAATCCTGCCAAATATGTCAGTATAGATAGTAATATGGGGCTGGGTTTTAGTTATACACCTTACTTAAGCCAGTTGGTTAACGATATTAAAATTATCAATGCCGCTTACTATAAAAAATTAAATGACCGTAGTGCTTTTGGTGTCAGCATCAAATATTTTGGATTGGGCGAAATACAATTAACCGATATCAACGGAGATCCGGGGCCTATTGTATCACCTAATGAATTTTATCTGGACGGTTCTTACGGTCTTCGCTTGTCCAAAAACTTTTCTATGGGAGTTGCCATGCGTTTTATTTTATCCGATTTAAAATTAGGAACCGGTAACGACGATGCTACGGCTGCCAAAAGTTTTGCAGTGGATATCAATGGATATTACCAATCTGAAGAAATTGATTTTACCGATTTTCAAGGACGTTACCGTTTTGGTTTTAACATTCAAAATTTAGGCCCTAAAATCAAATATTACAAAAGCGACGAAGGTGATTTCTTACCGACTAATTTAAAATTGGGTGCCGGTTTTGATTTTATTATGGACGAATATAATACCATTGGCTTAACTTTTGAAACCAATAAATTATTAGTGCCAACCCCTCCAGTTAGAGATGCCAACGGCAATATTATTAAAGGTAAAGATGATAATGTCAATTGGATGACCGGTATTTTTCAGTCCTTTACAGATGCACCGGGTGGTTTTGACGAAGAATTAAAAGAGTTTCAGTGGTCAGCAGGTGCCGAATATACCTATTTAAATTCATTTTCTATTCGCACAGGCTATTTTCATGAAAGTGAAATCAAAGGACGCAGAAAATATTTCACCGTAGGTGCAGGGTTCAAATACAATTATTTAATATTGGATTTGTCTTATTTGTTTTCGGTAGGAAAATTACGGTCGCCTTTAGACAACACCATGCGTTTTTCATTAACCTTTAATATAGATGAATTTGCCAAAGGAGGTGACTCCGGCAAAGAAGAAAATTAATACCTGAACAAGGTCGAAAAGATATAAGCAGTGGAAAAAATCAAAATTTATTCGGAAATAACCGTCTATAAAGACTTATCCGAATTGCCTCAAAATATCCGGCAATTAATGCAACAAGCCATAGCCATTAGAGAAATGGCTTATGCACCATATTCACATTTTAAAGTTGGCGCAGCCCTTATGTTGGATAATGGTATAGTAGTAACAGGTAATAATCAGGAAAATGCAGCTTATCCTTCCGGAATGTGTGCTGAGCGCGTGGCTATTTGGGCAGCAGGCTCGCAGTACCCCGACCAAAAAATTTTACAAATGGCCATTACCGCTCGTTCCGAAAATC
>Ga0256834_1001495_pt1 | contig 15724 bp, 14 predicted proteins | sample 4281140metaG_FD_190536 | JGI IMG/M metagenome (GOLD analysis project Ga0256834, IMG submission 190536) | Hydrothermal vent microbial communities from East Pacific Rise, Pacific Ocean - 4281-140 | ecosystem: Environmental > Aquatic > Marine > Hydrothermal vents | place: Pacific Ocean: East...
AGCTGGCTGATAATCACCGCTAACACATCTAACATATGCAGATCTAATGCCATGTTCTAAAGATTGTGCTAATGTTTTAGGAACTCTAAAATCTCCTGTTCCTCCAGCATATATAACTGCCCAAGTATTGTTACCATCCTCTTCCGCACTCCAGTAAGCACCTGATGCACTATTTACAAATTCATCATCTACAAAGTTACCTATACCTGTACTATAATCAACAAGTTTAAAAAGATCAGCACGACTTGGTAGTTTCCAATCATCCATACCAGCAAATTTACTACTTTTTAACCCTTCACAATGAGCTTTAGCTTGTGCAAAAGTAACATTATCGTCATTTGCAATAGTATCTTCCCATATAAAACCTGTTTTTGTATTTAAAACAGTATTTTTATCACTATCTCTTAGAAATAGCCCCTCAGTATCCATAGGCATAATCGCTCTATTAGTGATCTCTCCTGCTTCTTTTACCGAAATTGTAATCTCTTGTGTTTTAGTATTACCAGCTAAATCTTCAGCTTTAACTTTGATTTGATAATCCATATCCTCATCAACAGCAGGGGTAGAAAAAACTAAAATACCATCTTGAGAGAGTGTAAAAAGTGTCCCATTTTCTCCTGTTGCATCTTTACTAAACTTCACATTTCCACTAGCATCTGTTGCAACTAGAGTATGGTTTAATACTATGTTTTCAGTAACATTTAACTCAGATGCTGAAGTAAATATAGGCGAGATTATATCAGCTGTTAAAACATTTTTTATAGTAACTGTGATAAGTTGTGTTTTATTGTTGTCAAACTTATCTGTTGCTTTTATACTAACTTCATAGTTTGTATCCTCTTGTACATCTGGGGCTAAAAATGTTAAAACACCAGATGTTGCATCTACTTCAAAAAAACCCTCATTAGCTCCACCATTTTTACTATAACTAACACTTCCACTAGCATCTGTTGCCTTAACTATGTGATTTAGTTGTGTTTCTTCATTTACCTCTACTTGTGACGGTGAAGTAAATGTAGGTGCAGTCGTGTCTGAACTAGAATCTCCCCCACACCCACTCATAATCAATATAGTCACCAAACTTAAACCTACTGTAGCTTTTACCTTACTTAATTTCATTTTTATCCTTATAATATTTCCTTAAACTTAAAACTATTATATAATAACTACTATTTAAATTACTTTAATCGATAAAAACTTTTATCAAAGATTGGATAAAATAGATAAAATTCATATCAAACAAAATTCAGGGGAAATAGTGACAACACTTAAAGATGCTTTAAAGCTCTCACCACAAGAGATAGTAACTCTAAAACAAGATTTAGCCAAAAAGATAAAAGAAAAAAAAGATTTAGGTGCTTATGTTGAGCAGTTGACAAATAGCGAAATTAACGATTATGGTACAGGTGTTCCAATCGCTATCAAAGACAACATACAAGTTGAAAATTGGAATATCACTTGTTGTTCAAATATCCTCCAAGGTTACACCGCACCTTATAATGCAACAGTTATTGAGAAGATGTTAGCAAATAATCTATCACCATTTGGAAGAGCTAACATGGATGAGTTTGCCATGGGAAGTTCTACTGAGACTTCATTTTATGGAAAAACAAAAAATCCCCACAACCCAAATTGTGTACCTGGAGGAAGTAGCGGAGGAAGTGCTGCCGCAGTTGCGGCTGGAATTGCTATTGCAGCTTTGGGGAGTGATACTGGTGGTAGTATTCGTCAACCTGCTTCATTTTGTGGCTGTGTTGGGATGAAGCCAACTTACGGAAAAGTTAGTCGTTACGGTCTGTCAGCCTACTCTAGCTCACTTGACCAAATTGGTCCGATTACCCAAAATGTTGAAGATGCAGCAATTTTATATGATATATTAGCAGGGTATGAACCAAAAGATTCAACAAGTTTAAACATTGAACATCAAAAAGTAAGTGATAAATTAAATACAGATAAAAAGCTAACTATCGCAGTAATTGAAAACTATCTCCAAGAAGCTTCTAAAGAGGTAAAAAAAGTAAACCAAGATGCCATAAAAGCATTAGAAGATGCAGGTCACAAAATTATCTACAAAGAGATGATAAATTCAAAATACGACATCTCAGCCTACTATATCCTAGCCTCAGCTGAAGCTAGTGCAAATTTTAGCAGATATGATGGTGTTAGATATGGAAATAGAGCAGATGCAACAAGCTTAAAGGAGATGTATCTAAAAACTAGAAGTGAAGGTTTTGGAGATGAAGTAAAAAGAAGAATTTTACTAGGTACTTTTGTTTTAAGTAGTGGATATTATGATGCTTATTATATCAAAGCACAAAAAGCAAGACATCTTATAAAAGAGCAATTTGATGAAATTTTCAAAGAGGCTGATCTTATATTTACCCCAGTATCCCCTACTCCTGCATTTGAATTTGGAAGTAAAAAAGATTCTTTAGAGATGTATTTAAGTGATATTTATACTATTGCCATTAACTTAGCAGGACTTCCATCGATCTCTGTTCCTATTGGAAAAAGTAGCACAAACTTACCAATAGGCGGTCAATTTATAGCAAAATCACTTGATGAACAGACTCTTTTTGATGGTGCTTTAAGCTTAGAAAATATTTTGAAATAAGGAAAAAGATGAATATTAGAGAAAAAGCATTAACATTTGAAGATGTACTATTAATTCCTTGCTACTCTGAGGTTTTACCAAAAGAGGTAGATATAAAATCAAAACTCACAAAAAATATCTCCCTAAATATACCGATAGTCTCAGCCGCCATGGATACAGTCACCGAGCATAAAGCTGCTATCAAGATGGCAAGATTGGGAGGCATCGGAATTATCCATAAAAACATGGATACAAAATCTCAAGCAAAAGAGGTGAGTCGTGTGAAAAAAAGTGAGAGTGGCATCATAAATGAACCAATTCACTTAAAACCCTATGATACGATAAAAGATGCAAATGACTTAATGTTTGAGTATAGAATATCTGGTTTTCCAGTAGTTGATGACAACAATAAACTTGTTGGCATATTAACAAATAGAGATCTAAGATTTGAAAGTGATTTTTCCCAAAAAGTTGAAGCTCTTATGACAAAAGCACCTCTTATAACTGCTCTTCACGGAATATCTTTAGATGATGCTGAGATAATATTTCAAAAACACAAAATTGAAAAACTCCCACTTGTAAATAGTGATGGTACTCTTGCGGGTCTTATCACCATAAAAGATCTTAAAAAAAGAAGAGATTTTCCAAACTCTCATAAAGATAGATATGGGAGATTGGGAGTTGGTGCTGCTATTGGGGTTGGGCAAATTGATAGGGCTGAAGCTTTGATAAAAGCTGGTGTAGATGTTTTAGTTTTAGACTCTGCTCACGGGCACTCAAAAGGAATTATAGATACTGTAAAAGAGATAAAAAGTAAATTTGATATAGAGATAATTGCAGGGAATGTAGCAACCCCAGAAGCTGTTAGGGCATTGGTAGAAGCTGGTGCTGATGGTATAAAAGTTGGAATAGGTCCAGGAAGTATCTGTACCACAAGAATAGTTACAGGTGTTGGTATGCCACAAATTACAGCAATTGAGAGTTGTGCAAAAGAGGCAAATATATTTGGAATACCTGTAATTGCTGATGGTGGTATTAAATACTCTGGAGATGTTGCAAAAGCACTTGCTGTTGGAGCTTGTAGTGTAATGATTGGAAGTTTATTAGCTGGTACTGAAGAGAGTCCTGGAGAGGCTATAACTTATCAAGGCAGACAATACAAAACTTACCGTGGCATGGGAAGTATTGGAGCTATGAATAAAGGTAGTACTGATAGATATTTTCAAGAAGGAACAGCTGTAGATAAGCTTGTTCCTGAAGGAATTGAGGGGATGGTTCCATATCGTGGCAAGATGAGTACAGTTATACATCAAATTATCGGAGGTCTTAGGGCTTCAATGGGGTATGTTGGAGCAAAGGATATTTTAACATTTCAAGAAAAAGCTGAATTTGTTGAGATAACCTCTGCTGGATTAAAAGAGAGTCATGTTCACGATGTTACTATCACTAAAGAGGCTCCAAACTATCATTCACAAGGTTGAGGCTTAATTGAAAATTACAACAAAAGTAGAAAAATTCACAAGTCCACTCTATTTAGAGAGTGGACGAATACTAGAGCCTTATGAATTAATATATGAAACATATGGAGAGTTAAACTCTGATAAATCAAATGTTGTCATTGTAACTCATGCCTTGACAGGCAGCCACCATGCGGCTGGAACTTATGAAGGTGATAGAAAAGCAGGCTGGTGGGATGGAATGATTGGTTCTTCTAAACCAATTGACACAGATAAATTTTTTGTAATTTGCGTCAATGTCATAGGTAGCTGTTTTGGATCAACTGGACCTTTAAGTCCTAAACATCCATCATCTGAATCTTATCGTCTAAAATTTCCAGTTATTACTGTTACAGATATGGTAAGAGCTCAAAGAATTCTATATGATCGTTTAGGAATTCATAAAGCTTTAGCAATTATAGGTGGATCAATGGGAGGTATGCAAGCTCTATGTTTTGCAATTGAACATCCAAACTTTGCATCTAAACATATCATATTAGCTTCAACTTATGCCACATCCCCATGGGCTATCGCTTTTAATAAGGTAGCAAGGGAAGCTGTTATAAATGATCCTCTTTTTAAAGATGGTATGTATGATCCAAAAGAGATTAAAAACTCTGGTCTTGCAGGATTGTCAATTGGAAGAATGTGTGGATATATAAGTTACCTAAGTCCTGATACGATGGAAAAAAAATTTGCAAGAGACTATGTTAGTACAGATGGCTTGTATGAACTATTTGGTAGATTTGAGGTTGAAAGGTATTTAGACTATAATGGTTTAAATTTTGTTAATTGGTTTGATCCGCTTAGTTTTTTATATATTACAAAAGCGATAAATATATTTGATGCAAGAAGAAATTTTGATTCATTAGAGGACTCTTTATCAGAAATTAAATCAAACTTGACACTGATTTCATTTTCTAGTGATCTTCTTTTTTTACCTTGTGAGATGAAGACAATTCATCAAACTATGTGTGAAATCGGGAAAAGCAAACAGTCAAAATATATAGAGATTGAGAGTAGTTACGGTCATGATGCATTTTTAGTTGAGATAGATAAATTTTCTCATATAGTAAAAGAAGCTTTAAAGGAGAGATAGATGAAAGAGATTAGTTTTGAAAAGAAGATTGAAAAATCAAAAACTATTTTAGAAAAATTAATGAACCCTGAAATAACTTTAAGTGATAGTATTGCACTTTATAAAGAGGGGATTTCAGAGCTTAAAGAGGCTGGAGAACTTTTAGAAAATGCAAAACTAGAGTTTTTAGAGTATCAAAAAAGTGATAAAGAAGAAGAGATAGAGTGATGAAAATTGCGGCACTTCAGCTCTCAACACTACCTTTAAGTAACTCTAAACTTGATGATTATTTTAGCAAATGCTACAATGAAGGTGCAGATATAGCAATCCTTGGTGAATATGTGCTAAATAGCTTTTTTAAAGAGCTTGTAAAGATGCCAAAATATATGATAAAAGAGCAGTCAAAACATAAAATTGAAGCCCTAGAGCAATTTGCGATTAATTATAATCTCATAATAATCGCACCTATCATAATAGTAGATGAGGATAAAATATATAAATGTTTAGGAAAATTCTCACATGAAGGGAGTGAATTTGTAAATCAAGAATTTTTAATAGATTTTGATCATTGGAATGAAGATAGTTATTTTGATAATATTGCAAATAACTCTATTAAACCTATGATCTTTTCTCATAAGGGTTTTACTTTTGGGGCAATCTGTGGTTTTGAGATGCATTTTGATCCTATCTGGCTAGAGTTTAGTCGTGCAAATGTTGATATTGTTCTTCTTCCTTCTGTTTCAACTTTTGGCTCAAATCAAAGATGGAATGAAGTCTTAAAAACAAGAGCCTTTTTAAATAATATCTATATTCTTAGAGTTAATCGTGTTGGAAAATATGATGACAATGAGGGAAGTTTATGGAAATTTTACGGAAACACTTATATTGTAAATCCTGATGGTCAAATTGAGAGTACACTTGGTGAAAAAGAAGATTTTATGGTTATCAATATAGATAAAAAAGAGATAGATGATGCAAAAGAGAATTGGGGATTTGGAAAACAATTACAAAAAAGAAAATTAATATGAATGAAAAAGAGAAAAAACTAAAAGAGATAGAAGAGCTTTTAAAAGTATATGATGGAGAGATGGAGATTTCTCCTTATGTATTAGAGTATCTTACACTTGAAGAGCTGGAGAGTATTGAACTTAATATCTTGAAAAATCAGAGTAATGTTATAGAAGAAAACTCACAGTGGTTACAGCAATTTAAAAAAGAGGTAGATATTTAATAAAAAACCATCTTTTAATACTTCTAATGAGTTTATAGATTAAAAGTTGACTCTACATAAGCTCTTCTTTTAGTTTTTCTATATCTTCAACATCTCCCATAACAACTATAACATCATCTTTTTTAACAAAATAGTTAATTCTATGAATATCAAATATAAAACGATTTTCGCTCTCTAATCCAATCACAATGATATTTAATTTTGAACTCTTTTCAATTTCACTAAGTTTCATCCCAATGATATTTGAACTCTCTTCTAGCTTAATCTCACCAAATTTTATCTTTGTATTTGAAAAAAGTATCTTATCTAAAACTGAAAAAATTATAGGCTTTCTAAGATAACGAAACAGTCTTTGAGATCCTATTTCATAAGGGTTTATAGCTTTATTTGCACCAGCTAAGAGCATCTTTTTATCACTTTGCTTAGAAGAGGATAGTGAGATAATCTTTAAATTTTTATCTAATGCTCTAGCTGAGAGGGTTACAAAAAGATTATTATTAGAGTTTTCACTCATGCAAAAAAGTGTATTAACTCCTTTTGTGATACCTGAGTTTATCAAATTTTCATCTTTGTTTAAATTACTCACAAAAGCGGTATAACCATCCTCTTTTGCTAGTTTTATACTCATCTCATCACTCTCAACAATTATAAAATTCTCTTTTTGTTTTTGCAATGTTTTAGCTATCTCTTTTGCTAATTTTGAATAACCATATATAATCATTTTGTGCATCTCTATCCTTTTATCAAAGCATTTTTAAAAGATGCAATATCATCACTATGCCCAATCAAAATCAAAACATCCAAATTTTCCACAACTATTTCAGACTTTTTAGAGTTAAAGATAAACTCTTTTGCATCTCCTTTTTTAGCTACTCCCAAAAGTTTAAGTCCAAAAGAGTCAATTAACTCTTTTTTGATAACTTGTGTAGAAGTTTTTTCATCTAAAAATATCTCAACTTCATCTGCAATTGGCTTAAGTTTCTCTTGTAAAATTATATTTATCGCACTATAAGCTGAGGGTTGAGAAAGATATTCAATAGTTGCAATACTAGCCATCTCATAAGGAAAAAGTACTCTCGAAGCACCAGCAATTTTGAACTTCTTTTTACTTTGGGCTGCATTTGCTCTTGCAATTATATCCAAGTTTGGTGCGATTGATTTTACTGATAGAATAATAGAGAGATTTAGTGCATCATCATTTGTCATAGCTAAAACATACTTTGCATTATTTTTTATATTTAACTCTTCTAAAGCTTGTGGGTCAGATGCATCTTGACGAAGTGCCAAATAGTTCTTCTCATTTGCTTTAAATATCGCTTCACTATCAATATCAACAATCACAAAATTCTCTTTAGCCTCTTTAAACTCCTCAGCAAAAACCATTCCCATCTTTCCATAACCACAAATCAAGACAAAATCTTTTAATTTTGAAGCTTGAGTTAAGATATTGTTCTCTTTAATCTGCTCTAGTTTTTCTGTCATCGCCGTTGTCACAATTGAAGTTGTAAAAGCTAAAATACCAAGCCCGCTAATGATTAGAAGCATAGTCGCAAACCGCCCCTCAGAAGTACTAGGAGATATATCTCCATAACCAACAGTTGTTATGGTTACAACAGCCCAATAGATAGCATCATAAAATGAGTTTATATTATCATTTTCACCACTCCCTTCAAAAACATAAATTATAGTTGAAGCAAAAAAGACTAAAAATGAGAAAAGAATGATAAGAGTGACAAACTCAAACTTTTTCTCAACAAAAACTTTAAACAAAAAGTTCATATTTTGTGTATATCTAAAAATTTTAAAAAGCCTAAAAAGTAGAAAAAATCGAAGTATTCTAAGCGGTCTATAAAAAGGAAGTATTGCCAAAAGATCAATTATAGACATGGGAGAGAAGACAAACCCAAGTTTCTTTATCAAAGCACCCTTTAAAAGCACCCAAGTGCTAGATTTTTTACTTCTAAGTTGAGTCTGTTCATACTTTTGTATAATCATCTGATGAAAATCAGAGCTAACCCAAAATCTCCCAAGCCACTCAATGATAAAGACAATAATAGCAATAATCTCAATCGCATAGATATAAGGAGGAACATAATGTTTTATCTCATAAATCATGATAAAGATAGTGACAAGCACCAAAATTATCATAAAAAAATCAAATTTTCTCTTTTTGAGAGAGTCTAAATCTTCTAAAACTTCCCAAACATCTCTCTTAAAAGATTTATACTTTTTAGATGAGCTTAAAGAGTATGCAAACTTAACTAACGACTCTTTTGTTGCCATCTAATACTTCTTATGTTTTTAATTTTTTAATCAAAAGTTCATTAACTTTTGCAGGATTTGCACTTCCTTTACTAGCTTTCATAACTTGTCCTACAAAAAAGCCAAAAAGTTTATCTTTGCCATCTTTGTACTGCTGTACTTTATCTTCATTTACAGATATAATCTCATCAATAATAGCCATTATAGCACCATCATCAGAGACCTGTTTTAACCCAAGTTTTTCGATAACCGCATCTACCTCTAAATCCTCATCCATCAAAAAATCAAGAACCTCTTTTGCAGCTTTTCCACTGATAGTGCTATCTTCAATTCTCTTAACAACAGTAGCTAATTTTACAGCACTAACTGGGGAGCTAGTTATATCTATATCACCTTTAAATCGTCCTTGAAGCTCAACAGTCAACCAAGTTATACTAATCTTCGCCCCTGCTCCTTCTTTTATCATCGTCTCAAAAAAATGAGCCATATCAACACTCGAAGTAATTACACTAGCATCATACTCTTTTATGCCATATTCACTCACAAGTCTACTCTTTTTTTCATCTGGAAGTTCTGGTATATTTTTACCCTCTTCAATCATCTCATCTGTTAATATAACTGGCATCAAGTCTGGGTCTGGGAAGTATCTATACTCTGCACTATCTTCTTTGCCTCGCATACTTTTAGTCTCACCGGTGTTTGTATTAAATAATCTTGTCTCTTGGTAGACTTCATCTTCATAAACTCCATCTTCCCAAGCTTCACATTGGCGAGTAAATTCATACTCAATGGCTTTTTGAATAAACTTAAATGAGTTCATATTTTTAATCTCAACTCTAGTGTAAAGTTTCTCATCCCCTTTTGGTCTTATGGAGATATTTACATCACATCTAAACGAGCCCTCTTGCATATTTGCATCTGATATGTCAAGATACCTTACAATTGAGTGAAGTTTTTTAAGATACAAAATAGCCTCTTTAGCACTTCTCATATCAGGATCACTCACTATCTCCAAAAGTGGAGTTCCTGCTCTATTTAAATCGACAAAACTCTCATCACCTTTGTGGATATTTTTTCCTGCATCTTCTTCAAGGTGAGCTCTTGTAATTCCTATGGTTTTATGCTCTCCATCTTCAAAATCCAAAACAAGTTCACCACCCTCAACTATAGGTATCTCAAATTGAGATATTTGATACCCTTTTGGTAAGTCTGGATAAAAATAATTTTTTCTATTAAAAATTGATTTTTTATGAATAGTAGAATTTACAGCATTTCCTAAACGAATCGCTTTTTTAACTGCCTCTATATTTAAAACTGGAAGAGCCCCTGGAAGTGCTAGACAAACTGGGCAGACATTGACATTTTCTCTTTGACCAAACGAGGTCTCACATGAACAGAATATTTTTGTTTTTGTATTTAACTGTATATGAACTTCTAATCCGATTACCATCTCAAACATAAATTTTAGTACCTTAAAGTGTTATTTACTTCATTTTACTATAATTGTGGTTAAGGGCATCTCTAATATTGAACTTGATTTTTTCCTTCACTTTTAGCAAAGTAGAGTTTTTTATCTACACACTCTATTAAATCTTTTAGTTCATAAGATTTTTTATACTGACATACACCAAAGCTACAAGTTATAGTTAAACTATCTTCAAAAACTTCATCAGCAATTATTAAGCGGAGTTTCTCTGCAATTTTAACAGCTGTTTTAATTCTTGATTGTGGTAAGATTATCGCAAACTCTTCTCCACCCCATCTTGCAAATGTATCACTTTTTCGCATAGCATTTTTAATACGCTTTGCCATCTCTACAAGTATATTATCTCCAACTTGGTGTCCATATGTATCATTTATAGATTTAAAATTATCTATATCAAATAAAATCAGACAAAAATTATGATTGTAGCGTTTTGTCATCTCAATTTGACTCTCTAGTGCTATATCAAATTTCATACGATTTGCAATTTTTGTCAATGAATCTTGTAAAGAAACTTTTTCTATCTCATTTTTCTGGTCTTCTAATTCATCTTTCTGATGCTCTAATTCATTTTTCTGATTTTCTAATTCAGAAATATTATTAAATGTGATAACAACTTTACTATTAATATCTCCGATTTTTACCAAGTTCGCACTAATAGAAAAGATAACTTCTTTATTGTTACTTAGTATCTTTACTTTATGATTCATAAGATTATTTTTTAAGATATATGTAACCCAATCGATACTTTTACTTAAAAATTCTTCTCCTTCAAGAAAAAAATCACTTATACAACTATTTTTACTTTTAAACTCCTGCAAATTTTCAACATGCATAAAATTTAAAAATGCCAAATTTGCACTCTCTATCTCACCTTGTGATTGAACTATAACGATATTTTTTTGTGCATCTAATACTGCTTGGAGATATTTTTCGTTGAATTCTAATCGTTTTTTATCTTCATTTGCTCTTCTTATCATGTGATTAACACTTTGAGCTAAAGTTGCAAACTCTTTAAAACTTAAACTCTCCTCATCTATCATCTCCCCATTGTGAGCAGCATTGTAAAAGTGTTGACTAAATTTATTTATATTTGCTTTTATGTTTGAAGCTAAGTATCTTATGACCAGCATACTCATCAAAAGAGCAGCACCAATGATAGCAAATAACTCTAGATTACTAATATTTGAAAAGAAATTTGAATTTATCTGTTCATTTTCACCTGAAGCAAAGTACTGATTAAATCTCAAACCCAAAACAACCAAAACAAAAAAAATCATAGTTATAGACATACTAATTACAAATGTACTAATAATACTTATCCGTTTTTTCATATAACCTACCAACTATTTTTAATAATTTTTACAATTGTAGCAAAAATATTAAAAATATTTGATTATATGTATGAAAAACTTAACTATTTTAATATTAAAGATGCTGTATAGCTAGAATAGTATTTACAGTAGAGTAAAGCTCATCAAACTTCAACATATTTGCCCCATCACTAAGAGCAATACTCGGATCAAAATGTGTCTCAAAGAAAAAACCATCCACGCCAACCCCAGCAGCAGCTCTTGCTAAAGGAGCTACAAACTCTCTTTTTCCGCTACTTTTCCCACCAGCCCCTCCTGGCATCTGAACAGCATGAGTTGCATCAAAAATAACAGGTGCAAACTCTCTCATTATAAGAAGACTTCTCATATCAACAATTAAATTTCCATATCCAAAACTACTACCTCTTTCAGTAAGCCACAATCTAGCTTTTTGGCTATTTTCATAAGTTGCTTCATCATAACCTCTAGTTTTTAAAACTTTAAGTGCTGAGTACTCCATATCTGCTGGGTTCATAAATTGACCTTTTTTGACATTTACAACTCTTTTTGTTCTTGCAGCCTCTACCAAAAGATCTGTTTGACGACATAAAAAAGCAGGAATTTGAAGCACATCTACAACCTCTGCTACTGCTTTTACTTGAGCTACTTCATGTACATCTGTAAGAAGTTTAAATCCAAACTCTTTTTGCACATCTTGCAGAAGTTTTAAACCAAGCTCTAATCCAGGACCTCTAAAACTCTCCAAAGAAGTTCTATTTGCTTTATCAAAACTTGCTTTAAAGTAAAACTCTATATCTTCCATCTGCTCGTATTTTTTAAGATTTTCGGCAATTCTCATCAAATTGTCACGACTCTCTATGACACAAGGTCCTGCTATTAATATCAATTTTTCTCCTGTTTTAAACTCACTAACTCACCTCTAATATCTCCAAACATCACAACATCTTTTAAAAGAGCTGATGTGCAGATACCATCACTATTTAAATCTATAATCATCTCACCTTTTTGGCTTGCAAAAATTCTTTGATTTAAGATTACAACCAAAGGGTGTTCACTCTTTTTAAACTCTTTTAAAAGATCTTTATACATTTTACTATCAGCTTTGTATAGTAAAACTTCACCATTTTTTTTATTTGCTCCAACTGCAAAAAGTTTTTGTCCATTTTTTGGCTTATAATCCTCTCCTATAAAATATTTCAGATTAAAAAATAGTGTCAAAATATCATCTTTAGCAAAATATGGCAAGATAGACTTTGTATCAACCTTCTTATCTCCACGAATTGTTGTTTGTAAAAGTTTTACAAACTTTTTATCATGGTCAAATAGGTACCTTTTTATATCTGTTTTACTACCTCTTTTTTTACTACTTATAAAAATTGTAGGTAAAAATCTCCCATCTTTAACAATTCCAGTACTCTCATGAGTCTCTACTCTGCTTTTGCTTAGTATCTTTACAAAACCTCTTGCTTTTGCTTGTAATTTTATCTTGTAAGTACCTTTTTCAACCCTTAAATCTGCAGTTGCATCTCCAATACTTCCTAAAATTCCATAAGTTATCTCATACTTTGCTTTAATATTATAATCACTACTCACAAGAGAAGTTATAAATATAACAAGCAATATAATAATTTTCATCTTCTATGCCTTTAATTCTAGTTTAACATTGTACAAAAGTATACTGATTTATTTCTTTTTAAATAGGTTTAGATATATTGTCACTAAAAAAGAATATTATATGATCAAAATTGCACTTATCGGCAAACCAAATGTCGGTAAAAGTTCTCTATTTAACAGAATTTCAAGACAGTGGGATGCTATCACTTCTGATGTGAGTGGCACAACCAGAGATATTAAAAAAGCAGAAGTTTTTATAAACCATAAAAAAGCCCTACTTATAGACACGGGAGGACTTGATGAGAGTAGTGAACTTTTTACAACTGTAAAGAAAAAATCACTCAAAACCGCTCTTTTATCTGACATCGTTTTATATATAGTAGATGGAAAAACTTTGCCAAATGATGAAGATAAAAAGTTTTTTTATGAACTTCAAAAATCCATACCTAAACTAGCCCTTGTTGTAAATAAACTAGACAATGACAAATCTGAAGAGCAAATGGGGTGGGAGTTTAGCTCTTTTGGTGCAAAAGAGATGTTTTTTATCTCAGTCTCTCATAATCGTGGAACAAAAAAACTTATAAATTGGATAGATGCAAACATGCCCGAAGAAAAATCTAATGAGTTAGAACTTCAAGAGGATGATGATTTTTCACTTGAAGATTTAGTAGAGTTTGAAAAGATACAAGATACAAAAGAAGAGGAGAACAATGAGATAAAAGTAGCAATTATCGGAAGAGTAAATGTTGGTAAAAGCTCACTTTTAAATGCTCTTTTAGGAGAAGATAGATCCATTGTTAGTGATGTAGCTGGAACTACGATAGACCCTGTTGATGAGACTATGCATTATGGTGATAAACTTATAACTTTTGTAGATACTGCTGGTATTAGAAAACGAGGGAAAATTGGAGGTATTGAAAAACATGCACTTCAAAGAACTCAAAAGATGCTAGAGAGTGCAGATGTGGTTTTACTAGTTTTAGATGCAAGTGAAGAGTTTAAAGAGCTTGATGAAAAGATAGCACATCTTATAGATAAGTTTGAGTTAGGGGCTATGATTGTTTTAAACAAATGGGATGAAGCACACTACTCATATGAAAAAAGTGTACAAAATGTAAGAGATAGATTTAAGTTTCTCTCATATGCTCCTATCATAACTCTCTCAGCACTATCTGGAAAAAGGGTTCATAAAGTAAATGATAAAATCTTAGAAGTTTACGCAAACTACTCAAAGAGAATCCCAACATCAAAATTAAATGAGATTATGAAAATTGCAAATTCAAGACATCATATGCCCTCAGACCAAGGAAAGTTAGTCAAAATCTATTTTGCAACACAGTTTGACATAAAGCCACCACGAATTGCACTAATCATGAATAGACCAAAAGCTCTTCATTTTAGTTATAAACGGTATCTTGTAAATCAACTTAGAGAGTTTTTTGATTTTGAAGGAACTCAGCTTATACTTGAGGCAAAAAAGAAAAAGAGTGATGAGGATTTAGATTAGTGAAAAATATCGTATTAATTGGTTTTATGGGTGTTGGAAAAGGAACAGTTGCAAGAGCTTATGCAAAAGAGTTTGAAACTTTTTGTGTTGATAGTGATGACCTTATAGAGAGTTTAGAAAATCGAAAAATTAAAGAGATATTTGAAAATGAAGGAGAGGAGTATTTTAGAGAAAAAGAGCAGATGTGTGCATCTTGGCTAAAAAAAAATGTCAAAAACTCTATCATCTCAACAGGAGGTGGATTTTACAAGGTAAAAAATCTTAAAAAAGTTGGAACTATCATACTTTTAGACTCATCTTTTTCTGAGATTTTCAAACGAATAGTAGAGCATCCAAATGCTGAAAGAAAACTAGCCAAAAGACCACTTTTTAGATCCAAAGAGATGGCAAAAGAGCTTTATAAACAAAGAGTTAAAGAGTATAAAAAAGTTGCAGATATTGTTATAAATGTTGAAAATAAAAGCCCAAAAGAGATAGCTTTGGAGATTAAAAAAGCAATACTCTAAATTAAACCCCTCTAAACTCTTTCCCAAACAAACCCGCATACATTTCTCTCTTGTTTGCAAAACTCAACCCCAACAAGATAGATTTCATCAAACTCTTGATACTTTTCAAAATATCTCTTATCTTTTATCTGTGTCAATGCTTTGCCTTCTGGCTCATCCACAACTTTAAACTCAAAGATATAGACTCTATCTTTAAACTTTAGTGTCAAATCTATTCTGTTTTTGTTTGTTGTATCTTCTGTTATAGTCTCTACTCCTAAACTTGCTAGATATGCATACATGACACTAGCATAATAGCCTTCATAGTTTTGAATTTGGTTATTTGTGAAGTTATTGTATGGAATAGAAGCAAAAAGAGTTTTTATAACTTTTTCAACTTCATCAAGTTTACTCTCTTTTAACATAGTGTAGAGATTTCTACGATAAGCTATTTTTTCTCCTCTTTGTTCAGTTAGATAATCAATTATAAGGGAGTTTAAAGATATTTGAATCTCTTTGTTTGGTACTGTTAATTTATATATCACTCCAAACTCATCTGAAATCTTCTCTTTTATTGTTAAGTATCCTGTTTGCCATAAAAGAGCTATAAGATCTATATAATCAACATCAAAACTATCAAG
>Ga0256834_1001496_pt1 | contig 15713 bp, 14 predicted proteins | sample 4281140metaG_FD_190536 | JGI IMG/M metagenome (GOLD analysis project Ga0256834, IMG submission 190536) | Hydrothermal vent microbial communities from East Pacific Rise, Pacific Ocean - 4281-140 | ecosystem: Environmental > Aquatic > Marine > Hydrothermal vents | place: Pacific Ocean: East...
TTGGCTAAATCTGTTGTGGCATATTGTCCGACATAGGTTGAGATTTCCATGTATTCGGTCACTTCTGGCTTGGTAATTTTGCCCTCGTCATTCAGTTTTTGTTGTTTTTGAATGGCTTTTCCGTAGCGTTCCCACAATGTTGTCGTGGTACATGATGCATTCACAGGTTTTTGTTGTGCATCCGCTGCGACCACTTTATAATCTTTTGGTGCAAATTTTTTCATTAAGGTATCGTATTTTGTGCAAATCTCAGGGTTGACTGCATCGGTGTATTGGATGTTATTGTTTTTGTCAAACTCATCACTCATCATGATACCAACGGCTGCTGATTCTTCTGCCATTGCCAAGCGTTTCTTTTCAAGTGCAGGGGTTGAGTCGCCTGTTTTTTGCATTTGAGCGATAAATTCACGATTAAAAACTTGCATCATGTTATTGAATTCAAGCAATTTGTTTTGTGCTTGTTTGTAGGTGCATGCTTGTGCATAACTAATGGTTGTAGCAAAGAATAAAGCGATAACTTGGAAATATTTCATAAATTTATATTGTTTAAAAGTAAAACATTATAGAGTGAAAAATAACTTTAAATGTCAACAATCATTAAATCTTTTCAGGGATTGGTGATGAATTTGTATTTTTAAACAGCTTGTAACTTAAAAATCTATTCATGACTTACGCATTACGTTATTATAGCGTTTTTGAATAGATTGGATTTTACTGCTGTGAGAACTTCGCAATTTCACCTACAAACTCGTAAAGAGACACCTGCTGATGCAGAACTTGTCAGCCACCGTTTAATGATTAGAACTGGTATGTTGAGCCGTTTAGGTTCTGGCTTGTATACTTGGACTCCGTTGGGTTTGAAAGTTTTACGCAATGTCGAAAAAATCATCCGTGAAGAAATGGATAGAACGGGGTGTTTAGAAATGATTATGCCGACGATTCAACCAGCAGAATTATGGCAAGAAACACAAAGGTGGGAAAAATATGGTTCATTATTATTAAAAATTAAAGACCGCGCAGGCCGTGATTTTTGTTATGGTCCGACGCATGAAGAGGTGATTACCGATTTTGCTCGCAAGGAGATAAAGTCTTATAAACAACTGCCAATTACTTTTTACCAAATACAATCAAAATTTCGTGACGAAATCCGTCCGCGCTTCGGCGTTATGCGTGCCCGTGAATTTTTGATGAAAGATGCCTACTCCTTTCATTTAAGCACAGACTGTTTGAAAGAGACTTATGCCACTATTCACCAAACTTATTGCAATATTTTTGAGCGCATTGGTTTGACATTTCGTCCTGTTGAAGCCGATTCGGGTGAAATTGGTGGAACTGGCTCACACGAATTCCATGCTTTAGCAGATTCTGGTGAAGATGCTATTGCTTATTCAACCGAGAGTAATTATGCAGCGAACATTGAAAAGTGTGAGGTTCTTGCGCCAACACAATCGCGTAAAGAAGCAACTCAAGAACTTTCAATTGTTGATACACCAAATAAAAAATCCATTCAAGATGTAGCAAACTTTTTGAGTGTTTCACCCAAAAAACTTGTCAAAACATTATTGGTTGAGGGTGTTGATGGTCCAGTTGCTTTAGTACTTCGTGGTGATCATGAATTAAACGAAATTAAAGCCAACAATCTCCCACAGGTAGCCTCACCATTTACCATGTTAGATGATGAGGCCATTGTTAAATTGGCTGGATGTGATGCAGGTTCTATTGGCATCAAAGATTTAAACTGTGAAATCATCATTGATAGAGCCGTTGAAATCATGAGTGATTTTGTCACTGGTGCAAATGAAAATGACAAACATTTAACTGGAGTTAACTGGGATAGAGATGCTAAGTTTGCTCGTGTTGCCGATTTACGCAATGCAAAAGCCGGTGACAAATCACCTGATGGAAAAGGCACTATCAAAATCGCTCGTGGTATTGAGGTTGGTCACATCTTCCAATTGGGCGATACTTACACAAAATCCATGAATGCCGTGGTCTTAAATGAGCAAGGCAAAGCACAAACCATGACTATGGGCTGTTATGGCATAGGTGTATCTCGTGTTGTTGCTGCTGCTATTGAGCAAAACCACGACGAAAAAGGCATTGTTTGGCCTCAACAAATTGCGCCATTTACAGTCGCTATATTGCCAATGAATATGGCAAAGTCTGAACGTGTTAAGCAAGTTGCTAATGACTTATACAACGAACTTAAGCAAGCTGGTGTTGCCGTCATTATTGATGATAGAAAGATTCGTCCTGGTGTTATGTTTGCCGATGCTGAATTAATTGGAACACCACACCAAATTACAATAGGTGATAGAGCTTTAGATGATGGCGAAGTGGAATATAAATCCCGCAAAGAAATGCAAAATACTCGCATAAAACAAGCAGATATTATTAGTCATTTAATGGGTTTGCTTAACTCTTAATACATTTACCCTGCGGTGTATAATGCCATAATGCCGCAGGGTAAAATTAATGATAGGGAATTTCACCCTGCCCTTTAGCCCTTTTCCTAATGGCATATGTTAACAAGTGTTAACAGGTCTGTTTAAATAAATCAAGACTGTTATAATAATTGGCCTTATATATTAAATAGAGCTTTTACCAAAGCTCACTAATAAGCAAAGGAAAAGTTCTAATGGCAAAGGCTATTTACCAAAATAAAAAGTTTGTCTCACTATCAATAACTACTTGGCTGATTTTAGTCGGAATAAGTTATTACTTTTTCCTACGTTTTGAAAGCATCAACTATTACAACCTTATTCTTGAATTTATAATTTCTTGTGTTGCCTTGTATCTACTTTATTCAATTCAGCCATTCAAAAAAATGCCCTTTTATAAAACTTTAGCACTAGGTTATTATTTACTTTTCGTTTCATACTTTGTTGATTCCATAGATCAAATCTTTATTCACAGTATCGGTTATACTGTTGTTATGGAGAAAATCACTCTCATTGCGTCATTTGTTTTTATATTTTTTGGCACAAAAAAATGGATGGAAAATTACCAACAAATTGCCTTAACTGATGACTTGACACAATTACCTAATAGAAAACTTATTAGGCAAAGAATCAATAATTTAATTAAAACCTGTAAGAACAATCCTTCAATTTTTTCTTTAGTTATTATTGATATAGATTTTTTCAAAAAAATTAATGACCAGCACGGACATTATTATGGTGACAAAATTCTTAGACAGTTTGCAAAACTAATAAGCTCTTCACTTAATAATAATGAAATGTTGGGTCGATGGGGAGGTGAAGAATTTGTATTAATTAAGAAAAATACTGATAAAAAAACCGCACTTATTGAACTTGAAAGCTTAAGAAAAGCAATTGCAAAGCGTTCATTTAAAATTGATAACGAATTTGTCAAAATGACTGCCAGTTTTGGTGTAAGTGAATACAAATGTACTAAACAAGACTTTAAAGGCCTGTTTATGGAAGCCGATAAAGCGATGTACAATGCTAAAAATTCAGGAAGAAATAGAATTAGGTAAACGATTCGTGATAAAATAAAAAGTTATTCTCAACTATTTTAATCATGGAAAATATTAGTTTTAAAAATACCGCTGATGGTTGCACTATTTATGCAGCTGGTGACATCGACTTATCCAATTCACATGAATTAAGAAAAACAATCCTCGCGGCACTAAAATCAAATGACTCCGTTTTTGTCGATTTGTCTGGTGTCAATTATATTGACTCATCTGGCATAGCCTCATTGGTTGAAGGCTTACAGTTTTCAAAGTCCAATGGGAAAAAATTTGTACTAACAAAGCCCAGCACTCAAGTGACCGCAATTATGGAACTGGCGCGTTTGGACCAAGTTTTTACTATCACCTAATTAATGAAATCTACTATCGAAAATATCGGTTCATCAATTGTTTTATCTATTGAACGATTAGGTTTTGCTATTCGTTTATTTTTTGATTGCTTTTATTGGTTGTTTTTTGGGCGAAAATATAAACAAAAGCTCCGTCTAGCTCAAGTTGCTGAACAAGTTCGAGTTATTGGGTTTGATGCCCTTCCCATAGTTATAGCCTTGTCCTTTGTTGTCGGCGTTATGTTATCTATTCAGTTATTATACTCCTTTGCGGATTTTGGTGCAGAATCACAAGTCTTGCTGGCTATTGCCAAGTCAGTTACCAGAGAGTTCTCGCCACTTATCATAGGCATTATTATTGCTGGGCGTTCAGGTGCTGCATTAGCTGCCAAAATAGGTTCGCAGGTGGTCTCACAAGAAATTGATGCGCTAAGAGTAATGGGTGTTGTACCCGTACGGTACTTGGTGTTACCACCACTTTTGGGGTTAATTATTTCCATGCCTCTTCTTATTTTAGTTGCTGACTTTATGGCAATTCTAGGCGGTGCTTTCTTTAGTATTGAAAGCCTAGATATGTCTTTAATGGCATACATGAGTGAGTCTTTTGATGTATTAGCCATTAATGATATTACTCAAGGCTTGGTTAAAAGCATTGTTTTTGGTGTTATCATTGCTCTAGTTGGTGCGACAACAGGCTTTAATGTCACAGGCGGCGCCGAAGGTGTGGGCAAAGCCACAACCACAGCTGTAGTTGCCTCCATTGCAACAATAGTAGTTGCAGACATGATATTTAGCTACTTTTTAACACAAGCCTTATGAGTAAAGACTTAATAAAAATTAGAAAACTTGTTACCCACTATGGTGAACGTAAAATTCTTGATGGTGTTGACTTGAATGTCGAAGAGGGTGAAATTCGTGTTATCATGGGTGGTTCGGGTTCGGGCAAAAGCACCTTGCTTTGGCATATAATGGGTCTTTATCAAGCCACTTCAGGTTCCATATCTGTTTTGGGGCAAGACTTAGATAAACTAAAATTTCATGAAAAACACGAATTGTTACGAAAGATTGGCGTTTCTTTCCAAAATGGTGCACTTTTTTCATCCATGACCATTGGGGAGAATGTCGCTTTTCCCTTAACCGAATTTACAGAACTAGATGAAAATACCATTCGAATTATTAGCCGAATGAAGTTGGAAGTGGTGAACCTCGGCGGCTTTCAAAAGCTCATGCCTTCACAATTATCTGGCGGCATGATTAAAAGAGCAGCATTAGCACGTGCCATCGTAATGGATCCAAAGTTGTTGTTTTTTGATGAGCCATCAGCAGGACTCGACCCCGTTGTCGCATCAGAAATAGATGATTTGATTTTAAAAATGCGTGACGCAATGGGCATGACTATGGTAGTTGTCACGCATGAATTAGATTCCGCCTTTAAAATTGCTGATAAAATTACCGTTTTGGACCAAGGTAAGATACTATTAACAGGAACTGTCGAAGAGGTTAAAAACTCTAAAATACAACGTGTGCAAGACCTCTTAGAAAGGCGTGCAAGAAATGATACAGTTGACCCTGAAGAATACCTCAAAAGACTAACACAGGAAAATTATACAATCTCATGAAACGAGTTTATAACAATTATTTTTTAGTGGGTTTATTTACCCTAATTATAGGAGGACTTAGCATCTTCTTATTGCTTAAGATGAGTGGCAAAAATAACGATGCCGAAATCTATTACAGTTACTTTGATAATGTAACAGGATTAGGCTATGGGAACCCTGTTTATTATGAAGGTTATCGTGTTGGTCAAATCGAGTCCATTGCTCCTGAAACAAGCAATGGCAAACTTAGGTTTAAGACTGATTACTCATTAGTGGAAGGTTGGAAAGTTCCAGATGATAGCGTTACAAAAATCGCATCAAGTGGTTTGCTATCTGATATGTCACTCAATATATCTGCTGGCAAAAGCACTCACTATCTTCAGCCAAATAGCGAAATCAAAGGCAGTATTGGTGATGATATTATGGCAACAGTATCTAAACTTGCTTCTGATTTTGAAGCGCTAAACAAAGATAAAATAATCCCTCTATTTGATTTAGTCTATGAAAGAACAGATAACTTAACCAAAACATTAGACACCCAAATTCCAGAGATTTTAACTTCAATTGATGGTCTAGTTAAAGACATTAATAAACTGGTAAAATCAGCTGATAAATTATTAGCGCAAGGCAATATTGACGATATCAATAAAATTATTTCAAACTTAGAAAAAGTCACCTCACAGCTCTCAGCGACTGGTGGTTGGCTTGAAACCAGTATTGATAATGTCAATCAACTCATTTCATCAGGTGACAAAATGATAAACAACAGTGATATTAAAGTATCAGAATTGTTAGATATCACCATTAAAATGATGGGTATGTTTTCACAAAAGGCTGACACAATTGGTAATGAAATAGAAAGTGCCAGTATGAATATTAATGAAGCCACTGAAATCATTAGGAAAAACCCATCCAATTTGATTTTCAAAAACAAATCTAAAATTGCGGACGAAGACCAATGAAAACACTAGCACCATTATTTTTAATTATTTTACTATCTTCATGTTCCTCAAACTCAAAGAAAGTTGTTGATAAATTATATTATCGCTTTGGTGAGGCTCAAAGCGTTTCTGAAAGTACTAATTTTATGGTTCAAAGACCAACAGCTATGGGAATTTTAGGAAACCGTCCTATGGTTGCTCAAAATACTGATGGCGCGTTATTGCAACTTAATCATAATTTTTGGATAGATTCTCCAAAAATTTTACTTCAAAACTATTTAATTAAGTCCTTCAATGTGCCACCTAAACAGCAAGACAATACTTTAAAAGCGAACATATTAAGTTTTGAAAAAAAAGGAGCAACCTCACTCGTGTCGATAGCATTTACACTTGTTGGCAATGACAATAAAACAATTTTTCAAAAAACTTATACACAGCAGCTGGAACTATCTGAAAACACAATGTCAGCTTTTGTAAAAAGTGTGTCTAAGTCTCTTCAAATAATCATTAAATCGTTAGCTGAAGACTTAAAATGATTACGTTAAATCCTCAATTAGCCCAAGAACTTGGTCTAACCTATTGGCAAACCGATGAACCCAGCACTGCCGTCATTTATCAACTCAATCATGAGGAAAAAGAACTATTGCGCAAAATATTGCAAGCCAAGGCAATAAGGTTAACTGATGATATGATTATGGTTGAAAAAGGTAATGTTGCTCACGTAACAACCAAAACCTATCAACTTGTTTTTAATAATGTCAGCCAAGCAGATGCTGGAAAGACAATTCATCTAGCCAAATTATCTGAAATGTTAAAAGATAATGAACTCAAAAAACTAACCTGGCATAAACTCAAAAAACTAAGCTTTTATTAAGAGTTAGACCAGTTGATTTACTGCATCAAAAAAGATTTCAAACCATCTAAAAACATCTGTACAGCAATAGCAATTAACACCATTCCCATTAAGCGTTCAATAGCTATCATACCTCGTTTACCTAAATAACTTTGCATCGCTGTAGCAGAAAACAATATAACTGCTGATGCAAACCAAGCAATAAACAAAGCGATTGAAAGCTCCGTCTTTTTATCTGGGTGCTGACTAACTAACATGATAAGCGTTGCTAAAATTGAAGGGCCTGCAACTAATGGTATGGCTAACGGAACCAATAAGGGATCCCCTTCTATTTCCTCATCGCCATATTGCTTACTTGTCGGAAAAATCATTCGAAGAGCAATAATAAATAGAATAATTGCTCCTGAAATAGCGACAGCTTCTTGTTTTAAATGCAAAGCATCTAGAAACTGCTTTCCAAAATATAAAAATATATACAATATTACTAGAGCGAGTATTAATTCACGGGCAAGAATTTTATACCTCTTTTGGCTTTTTTCAAGATAACTTAAAAATATTGGAATATTACCCAAAGGGTCCAATATTAAAAATAACAAAATAGCAGCCGACGTTATATCCACTTGCTAACCTTCTTTCTTGCCAAATATCCATAAATCTTTAAAAGAAAAAACATTGGTTTTTAAATCTATTTCTTCTCCTTGTAAATAGCTGTGATTTGGATAGTTTTCTTGTAAAACTAACAGGCTTGATTTTGCCAATTTATCCTCACCAAGTTCTTTATAGGCTGTTGCCATTACAGCTAACGCATCGGCAACATAACGTGTCTTTTGAAAAGATTCAACAACATATTTACTGCGGTTTACTGCAGCGACATAAGCTTTACGACGTAAATAGTATTTTGCTACTTGCACTTCAAATGCTGCCAATTTATTGCGTATAAAAACCATTCTTTTTTCAGCATCAGCAGAATAGTCACTATTCGGGAATTTTTCAATAAATGTTTTAAATGCTACAAATGCTTGTTTTGCGTTTTCTTGGTTGCGATCAATTGAAGGGTCTGGGTTAACTCGTTGCATTAATCCACGCTCACTTTCAAAGTAGATTAACCCTTTTAAATAATAGGCATAATCTAAATGTTCATGCGCAGGGTAATTTTTTATGAAGCGCTCAAGTGTAGATAAAGCGAGTTCCGTTTCATAATTTTTGTAATAACTGTAAGCTAGTTCAATTGAACCTTGTTCTGCATAACGTCCAAAAGGATATTGGTTTCGTAATGTTTTATAACCTAAAATAGCACTTTCCCAAATACCTGAGTCCATGTATTTTTTAGATTTATTATACAAAGTTTCTGCGCTATATCGTGTCACTTCGACAGACGACTTCTTTTTGTTCTTCTTCTTGCAAGCAGTAATGCTAAAGATTAAAGCCAAAACCATAAGTAAAGTAACTATTTTTTTCATTTAATTTTATCCACATTCAATATAATCGACATAATACTGTAAAATACAGCGATGAACCAACAAAACAATCAAATTATTGCACAAAACACCCGCGCCAACCCTGATGATGCAGGATTAAGAATAGACCAGTATTTAACCAGTAAGTTCCCAGAATACTCAAGAGGCGCCATTCAAAAATGGATTACAAAAGGTGAAGTATTAATCAATTCCAAAACATGCAAACCAAAGCAAAAACTTAAAGGGTACGAATCTATTGAAATCAATGTCACAATCCAAGCCGCCATTGAAGACAAACCACAAAAACTGGATTTGAATATTCATTTCGAAGACGATGACATAATTGTTATCAACAAACGCCCCGGAATGCTTGTACATCCTGGGGCAGGCAACCCTGGTGGCACTATTCTCAATGGCTTATTGGCGCATAATGACACTCAAAAACTTCTACCTAGGGCAGGAATTGTCCATCGATTAGATAAAATGACGAGTGGCTTAATGGTCATTGCAAAAACAAGCACTGCTTACAACTCTTTAGTTGATCAACTCAAAGAACACACTGTTACGCGGCAATATTTTGCCATTGTTAAAGGAGTTCTAACAAAAAATAACCGCATAGATATGCCCATTGGAAGACATAAATCTAACCGCACTAAAATGGCTGTTTCGGTTAGTGGTAAAAGAGCTGTCACAAATTTTGAAGTCATCGAAAATTTTCGACATTACACCACCGTCAAAGTTAACCTAGAAACTGGGCGAACACATCAAATACGAGTTCACATGCATTATGTTGGCTACCAACTCTTAGGGGATCCTGTTTATGGCAATCCTTTACGTGTTGAGCCTAGCTTAGAGGCAGGTCTTAAGGATGTTATAAGAGAGTTCCCTAGACAAGCTTTACACGCCAAGGTCTTAGCTTTTATACACCCTCGAACCAATAAATTGGTCACATTTAAGAGTAAATTAGCAACTGACATTCTTGAGCTGCTCGAAGAGTTAAATAATTTTGATGGACTAAGTGGAGATGATGATGGTGATTGGGATGTTTATTACCCAGAAAACTAACGCTTCTTTCTAAAGTACAAACCTGAAGTAATAAGCAATAAGAAAAGGGTGCTAAGCACAAACCAATTACTTACTGGCACAGAATGGGCTGCTGCCATTATAACCAATACAGTGGAATTATTACTTAAATCACTGTCGTTATCAGAAGTAATATTTACTGTTGCGCTAATATCACTCAAATCCAGCACCTCAGCATTCAAAGTGCAAACAATACTAGAGTTGGCTGTAACATCTCCTAAAACAATCGATTGTGCTTCACTGACATCTAATGTTGAAAAACCATTGTCGCAACTTAAATCAATAAACTGCAAACTTGCAGATAGAGAGCTTTCAACCAAAACATTAATCGCTGTGCTAGTAGTGCTATTATTGCTTGCTGTCATTTCAAGAGCCACGCTCTCTCCAATTGAAAGTCCATTGCTTTTATCGGAACTAAGAGCAATTGAAACATCAGCCTCTGAAACCAACTCAATAAAAGGACAACTAGCCGTTGCCTCTAAGTCAACGCCCCAAACTTTAAGTTTGCCTGCAGTGAAACGCGCATCAATGCCATTAGATATATCATCTGTAACTTCGTAAAATTGCATGTAAAATTTATTATCACTTAACGATTCTATATCTGTGCTACCGAACTCAGTAATATCTAATACATTAGTTGTGCTAAAAGAATATGTACCTGAATTATGGTTCCCTGCTCCTACAGCAAACTCTATTCCATTACTGCCCTGTTGAGAATCACTAAAATAAATAATAGCTTCTGAGAAATAACTTCTACCAACCGTTTGAATAACAACATTTGATGTTTCAAACCCTGTAATAAAAGAACCATCAATACAATTTACAACCATATTACTTGCTTGACCTTTTACATCCCAAGATTCACCTTGTGTTAAAGAAAAATCTAACTCAACAAATGAGTTGGCAGGATGATTAACAGCACTTGTTGTCTGAGTTATATTATTTGCAGAGATAAATTCTACCCGTCCCAAACTTTGTTTTTGCGCACAAACAGATCCTATAGCACTCATCAAAAGTGCCGACAGTACGATTTTGTTCATTTTCAAAAGCTTAAAAGACAAGGTTCTACCCAAACATTAAAGTTACAATTACGTCAATTATAGTAAAACTGTGGATAAATAGGTAGTTATAATTCCTAAAAAAGCACTATAATTAAATTTATGATAATTAAACCTGATATTTTTACATCAAAAGCCATTGATTCAATGCAGACAACTCGACACGGAGGTCAAAGCCTTAAACCCTATGATTCGATGAACTTAGGTATTTTTGGTGGCGATAAAATGGTCAATGAAAACATTCAATTAATCACTGATGTACCACATAAACCAATTTTTATGCAGCAAGCGCACTCCAATAAAGTGGTGGAATATAGTCATATTCCAGAACACCATGGACAATTTGTTGCTGATGCATGCTTTACACGCGAAAAAAATATTGTTTGCTCAGTGCTTACTGCTGATTGCCTTCCTGTGCTTATTGCCGATACGCAAGCGAGTGTAGTGGCTGCTGTACACTGCGGTTGGAGGGGACTATATTCCGATATTTTAGAAAACACTCTGGCTGAATTAAATTGTGACAATACTGACTTACAATGTTGGTTAGGCCCATGTATTTCTTATAAACCCTACCGTGTCGATGCGGATTTTAGAGAAAAATTTGTCAGCAAAAATAGAGAATTTGCCCATTGTTTTTACCTTGACAAGAAAAATAAATGGCATGCAGATTTAAAAAAAATTGCCGTCACACAATTAGAAGCTTTGGGTGTTTCACAGATAACTCAATCACCTTATTGCACTTACGATAATAAACACCTCTTTTTTTCCTACCGAAGAGATGGAGAAACAGGAAGAATGGCATCTATGATATGGTTAAAGTAATAATTAGAGAAAAATATGAATCAATTAAAAGGCTCTTGTCATTGTGGAGCAATACAATACAGCACTGATGAGAAGTCTTTTGATGGCGATTATTGCCACTGCCGTGATTGCCAAAAAATTACTGGCTCGCCCATTTCCGCTTGGATGGATTTTAAAGTCGAAAAACATGAAGATTCATTTATAAAAAATATATTAGGCATATCGTTATGTGCCACCTTAACGGTCTTTGCCTTAACAAAAGCTCCTGAGTCCATTGCTAACGAAACCATTAACAAAAATGAAGTTAGTTTCAACTTCAAAGAAATCCCCCTAAAATCTATACTTATGCTTATTACCGATGCGATGAATAAAGAAATTGTTGGATTTAACAAACTGCCCAACATCAAAACTTCAGTCTATGCCACTCACGTAGATGGTAAACAACTAGAAGGATTAATTCTAAAATGCACAGGATACAAACTTGAAAACAAAGGTAGCTATTATGAAATCATGAAAGATAAGCAAACCAGACACAACATAAATAATTCAAACCAATGCATCAATACAATTATTCGGAGTTAGAAAATCCAAGCTCAATGGCAAACAATTTTTCACCCCAAACTGGCTGATTGGTTTACCCAAACCTTTAAACAACCCACGCAAGTGCAAGTACAGGCTTGGCAGGCAATTAGTCAATACCACGATGTGTTGATTTCATCGCCTACAGGTTCGGGTAAAACATTGGCGGCTTTTTTGTATGCGTTAAATACCTTATTTACTGAAGATGATAGTAAACAACTCTCGGTTTTGTATATTTCTCCCTTAAAAGCTTTATCCAATGATGTCAAAATCAATTTAGAAAAACCCTTAGAGCAACTCAATGGCTTGTTTGGAGAAAAAAATATTCGTGCAGCAACATGGACGGGTGATACCACGCAAAATGAGCGCAATAAAATACGCAAAAAACCACCGCATATTTTGGTCACTACGCCAGAATCACTTTATACTTTATTGACAGCTCATTCTGGAAGAGCCATTCTTGGCACAATTAAAACTGTTATTATTGATGAGGTCCATGCGGTTGCAAACTCCAAACGCGGGGCACATTTAACCTTGTCATTACAACGACTCGAAGCCTTGTGTATGCAACGCCCTCAACGCATTGCTATTTCTGCTACACAAAAACCGATTGAGCGCATGCGTGATTTTGTTTTGCATAAAGAAAACTCACATATCGTTAATTTGGGGCATAAACGCGAACTAGATTTATCGATAGAAATACCTGATTCGCCACTGAATGCGTTAATGTCTAATGAGCAATGGAGCGATGTTTATAAAAGGCTCAAAGAGGTGGTTAACTCACACAAGACCACCTTAATCTTTGTTAATAACCGCAGGTTGTCTGAGCGAGTGGCTAAAAATCTAGCCGAAATCATCGGCGATGAATTGGTCACATCTCATCATGGTTCACTTGCCAAAGAGCATCGACTTAAAGCCGAACAAGATTTAAAGCTGGGTAACTTAAAGGCTTTGGTTGCGACTGCTTCTTTAGAGTTGGGCATTGATATCGGTGATATAGATTGTGTTTGTCAAATTGGAAGTCCTGGGAACATCCAAGCATTCTTACAACGCGTTGGTCGTTCGGGTCATTCTTTGGATAAAACGCCCAAAGGTTTGTTATTTGCCACCACTATTGATGATTTGATGGAATTAACTGCCTTAAAATACGCCGTTGTTAGCAAACAACTAGACACCACTTTATTTCCCGTTAAACCTTTTGATGTGTTGGCACAACAAATTGTCGCTGAAATTGCCATGCAAGACTGGGATAGAAAACAATTATTTCATCTGTTCTCAGACAATTACATCTATCAAGACATGAGTGAAGCTGAATTTAACCAAGTCATTGAGATGTTGTCAGTCGGTTATGGCGGAAACAGACAACGACAAACGGCGATGATTTTTCACGATAAAGTCACCGACCAATTGCGACCTCGCAAAGTAGCACGTTTAACTGCCATTACCAATGGTGGAACGATTCCTGACCAATTCGATTTCACTGTACGATTATTACCTGAAGATATTAAGATTGGATCATTAAATGAGGATTTTTCTTTTGAAAGCCTGCCTGGTGATATATTTATCTTGGGCAATCATTCCTACCGCATCTTAAAAATTGAAACTTCTAAAGGCATAATCTTTGTCGAAGATGCGCACGGGCAACCACCCAATATCCCTTTTTGGTTTGGTGTCACCATGTGGCGTTCGGACGAATTATCCAAAGTCGTGTCGGATTTAACCCATGATTTAGAAAGCAAACCAAAAGAAATTGAGAAGCAATATGCCATTTCTGCTCAAGCCGCAGAACAACTGGTTGAATATGTCGCCAAAACAAAAAAAATCTTGGGGGTGGTGCCAACCCAAAAATATATCGTAGTCGAACGATTTTTTGATGATAACAACGATATGCATTTGGTTATTCATTCGGTTTATGGCTCTCGTTTAAACCGCGCTTGGGGACTGGCATTGCGGAAAAAATTCTGCCGAAACTTTAATTTTGAACTGCAAGCCGCAGCCGATGAAAACTCACTGATACTGTCTTTGAGCGAAAGTCATAGTTTTGATTTAAGCACTATCATCAATTACATCACACCACAAACTGTGGAATATACACTGGTTCAAGCCTTACTCGATAGACCCATGTTCGAAACCCAATGGCGTTGGAATGCAACCATAGCGTTAGCAATCAGGCGAAGAAATGGTGGAAAACGCGTACCTGCACAGTTTCAACGCAGCAATGCCGAAGACCTAATTGCACAATTGTTCCCTGATCAAATTGCCTGCCCTGAAAACCTAGTCGGTGACAGAGAAGTCCCTGACCACCCATTGGTCAAACAAGCCGTACATGATTGTACAAAAGTCTTAATGGATATTGATGGATTGACGCAACTCTTGCAAGACATTAAAGATAAAAAAGTAAAGGTCAGTTTTGTTGATGCCAATACTCCATCGCCTGCATCTTTAGCAATAATAAATGCGCGAAATTTTGCTTTTTTAGATGATGCACCAGCCGAAGAACGTCGCACCAATGCTGTTCGCACCAAAGAACTCAGCGACACGCTTGCCTCTTATCCCTCACAAAATCTCGATAAAAGCGTGATTGATTCGGTCAATAGCACCGTATCGCCATTTCAACGCAACTCTGATGAATTGCACGAAGCGATTCATTTTGCAGGATTTATGACCGATGATGAGGTTGGAGGAGGAAAAGAGTGGTTATCAGCGTTAAATAAGCAAAAAAAGATTGCTGTCATTGCGAAGGAGGAACGACTGCGGCAATCTCCCGATGGTTATCGTGATTCAAAAAACATTTGGTTCACAACAGAAAACCAACAACTAATAGAGTCCATCTACAAAAACCCCGGTGGCAACTACACCCAAAACCTAGCCAAACTCACATTCATGAAACTCGAAACCATTGGTTTTACCGCTTTTGACTCACTAAAAGAAGTCATGATGGTATCCGCCAGTAGTTTATTGCAGGCTTTATTGTTGCTTGAAACCCAAGGCAAGGTTTTCCAAGTTATCGGTGAGGACAAAAAAGAATACTGGTGCGAACGCCATATACTTGCACGTATTCGCAAACAAACTCATTACAAAAAGCGCAATTCACACAAACTGATTTCACCCGAATCTTATCAACAAAAATTAATCAACAAACATTTTACCAACCATGAAGGCATGGATGGATTAATTGAAGTATTAAAGTTACTTGAGGGGTTTTCTGCTCCAGCAGGTATTTGGGAAGAACAAATTCTCAAACCTCGTGTTAAAGACTACCAAAGTTTTATGCTTGATCAACTGTGTTACAGCGGACAATTTATCTTTAAACGCATAACGCCAAATACACAAATCAGTACCAATGGTATTGCCACCATTAAAAATACGCCCATCACTTTTATCCAAAGGCACAATATTAATCTATTCGCCACAACCGAATACCTGCCCGAACAACTCACTATTCAAGGGCAAAAGATAATAGAGTTAATCAATTCCAGCGGTGCGATGTATGCCAGTGATATGCAAAAACAACTTAA
>Ga0256834_1001497_pt1 | contig 15705 bp, 12 predicted proteins | sample 4281140metaG_FD_190536 | JGI IMG/M metagenome (GOLD analysis project Ga0256834, IMG submission 190536) | Hydrothermal vent microbial communities from East Pacific Rise, Pacific Ocean - 4281-140 | ecosystem: Environmental > Aquatic > Marine > Hydrothermal vents | place: Pacific Ocean: East...
GGGTTAGAAATACAGGGAGTGGGGTTTTACCAATACCAATATTTCCATTATTATTACCTACAGCATCTGAAATTTTATTAAAAGAAATTGTAGTCGGGTTGACACTAATATTTTCTAGTACTTTAAAATTGGTAAAACTCGTTCTAGATATAGAATTGTTTATATAAATAATATCTGTTTTACCATCGCCATTAATATCATTAGGTATATAATAAAAGTCTTGCCTTCCTCCTCCATCAAAAAGTTTAGGTAAGACATAGTACACACCAATAGTTCCAACTTTTTTTTGAAAACCATTACCTTTTGAGAAATAAAAAGCCCAACGGTCTTGATTTACAGTTGTTGGTATTACAACATCCATTTTACCATCACCATTATAATCACCTAGTAAGTGAGGTTTGTTGATGTCAATGTCTGTATCAGAAGTAATTTCAGCTAAGGTAATTAAATGATTATTTTCGTCTAATGAATACACACTCATTTTATCCTTTTGAATAATAAAAAAATCTGATTTACCATCACCGTTAAAATCACCTACTTGTATATCGTATTCATCTTTAGAATCAGGAAGATAGCCATATAAACTTCCTGCTACATTAGAAAAACCTGAAGTTATATTTCTATTTAAATCTATAAAAGTAACTTTTGATGATTTTCTATTATATGTAGTACACTCACAACAATCTTCATCAGGTGGTCTTAAACTCGCATCTACTTCTTGAGTGTCATTGTTTTGAAGTTGAGGATTGCCATCACAAGGTTCACTTACTGTATGGCAAGTACTGTATGAATATGGTTTACTAATTGCTAATATATCAGTTAAACCATCACCGTTAAACTCCCCAAGACTTTTCATAAAATACACTAGGAGCCGCCCCTGAACTTGGGGGACCTATTCCGGCAACTTTAAATGTATATGAAGAAGATGTTTTTTGTATGACAACCCAACCTTGCTGGGTCAATAATTTATTGTTATGATTTAATGAACTTATTGTGAAAATATCTTCAAATTTCCCTACTTTATGTGTCTTAGCATAATTAGAGCCTCCATTTGAAATATCAGTAAAAAGCCAGTATTCTCTTTTAGATTTAGAACCAGTTATTGGATATGCAATGACATCCATTTTAGCATCACCATTAAAATCTCCAGAAATATAACTGGTATTTATGGCATTGGTATTAGTTAAGCCTAAATTAGTTGTTGTAGGGTGAAATAAGTCATTATTATTGGTGTCATTATAAGTAAAGAGTATAGGGTTATGAGTTTTACTACTACTTTTTTCTGTTACTTTTGTCAATCTTTCGTAACCTAAACTGGTAATATCATGCTCTAATTTATAGGTTCTAAAATTTGTATTGCTACCAGTAACTTTAACTTCGCTTAAAATTTTAGTGTTAGTGTATTGAAAACCATCAGAAACATAAGCATGTTCAGGTCTGTTTCTTGTTTTATAAATAAACTGTATTGTATTAAGTTCACTATTTGATGTTTTAGTTCCGTAATTTATTCTTTCTATAAATATATTTCCACCTTCCTTAACATACTTGTAGTTGATACGTATGTCTTGAGTATTTGACCATCTTTTAATACTCCAAACAGTACCACCTCTAGAATCTATAGAGTTTCCGTATTGAGCTACTGTACCATCAGGATAAAAGACTTCAAATGATTGAGGAATGTTAGACCTTCCATAAGATATTACTTTTATATTACTATAATTTTCAGTTTCATATACGGCACCGTTCCCTCCATAAACACCACTTTTTAAAATTAGGCGTTGACCATCTAAGGCAAACCTGTCATTAGAATCAAAATCTACACCATCAATAAAACCATCATGAAATTTAGTAGTAGCTATTCTAGTTATTGCTGAAATGCCTGAAATATTCCAACCGTACCCTACCAAACCATTCCCGCTTTGACTGTTGTAAGCTAAGCTTAATTGTGGTGCAACTCCATTTAACCCTGGAGGTACAGCAATAGGTACTTGATAAGTTGCACCTCCAGTTAAAGAAACTGAAAGTTGACCAGATGTAATACCAACTTCTTGTGAACTTCCTGTTGGCTGACCTGATGACCTACTTTGATAATTTTGACCATAAAGTCCAAAAACTATTGACAAATTAATGATGAGTAGTAATTTTTTCATGTGTAGCTGATTTTATGAGATAGATTTTTACTCTTTAATAACTTTAAAAGAGTCTTGTTTTCCATTATTAAAAAGTGCTTTTATAATATAAACACCACTAGCAATATCTTGAAAGGGTAAGTGTAATTCTTGATTGTTTTTTGAGGGGTTAAAACTTTTTATCAATTTACCACTAACATCAAATACCTCTATCGCATTTATATAAGTATTTTTACTCTTAGCCCAAGTAATGGCCAATTCATCTTTTATAGGATTTGGATAATAATCCAATTCACTTTTGACTTCTTTGATGTCATCTTCTTTTGAAACCGTTGTAACTGTTTTTTCATTTGAAGTTTTATTACCTATAAAAGATCTTTTAATCTGATTACCTGCATTATCAAAGTTGAAATAAACAGTCCCATAATTTGAAGGAAGTATTATCCCTCCATCACCAGGGCCAGCAATTAAAAGAGAATTTTTTTGTGCTACTAAAGTTGTAGTAAAAAAGAGAATACTTAAAAATAGTAGTTTTGTTTTCATAAGGATTTATTTATAAGGATTTAAAAAATTCATTTTTTCTTTACCTTACAAATCTCACCATATAAACAATGCTTGTCAATACCCTAAAAGTTCTAAATTAGAACCTGAGGTTCTAATTTAGAACTTTTAAGACATAGCTTTTTAATTATTCATTTGCAATTGTAATTTTAAATGCCTATTTTTGAATCTGTCGCGAGTGAATTATTTTTACAAAATAATAAGCACTTATAAGAATATTAAAGGAGAGGTGACATAAATAACTTAAGCAAGTATAATCATTGATTGCTTCTTAAAATTGCTTCTTAAAATTGCTTCTTAAAATTGCTTCTTAAAATTGCTTCTTAAAATTGAGCATATGAAAAAAACAATTAAAAAAATCAAACTAGCAAGGTTAGAAAAAGGATATAGCCAAAATTATATGGGTACACAACTGGGTATAAGTCAACGTGCGTATTGTAAACTAGAATGTGGTAAAACGAAATTAACCCTTATAAGGTTAAGAAAAATTTCAGCCTTGTTAGCGTTGAATCCTAAAAAATTAATTTAGGTTGTTTTTTATTAAACATGTATTTACCCTATACAATTTTACGAACTAACTAGATTTGCTAGGTATCGTCTATGAAAAAATGATCATCCCCAAAGTGAACAATTCTAATATTAAACCAAAGGCAATTTAACTCGGGTTTAAGATATAGATAATCTAATAAATGTTCACTAAACCCTACAACTATCTCCTTCTTCTTTTATTCCTAGTTTTTTCAAAATTATACCCATTAAACACCAATTTGTAAAAGCTGATTGCAAAAGGTTAACACCTACAAACACAGTAAACCATAACCAGTTTGGATTTACAAAATGGGTTAAAGCCAAACTTATTAAAATAAAGCCTCCCGCAATGCCATTTATATATCTATTTATCATTATTTCTAATTTTGTTTTTAATTTGATTTTTCTATATCTAGTACCGCCAAATGAATGGTAGACAATGATTCTTGCTTGTCATTAAAGGTTTTTACCAAGTCAAATACTAGTGTTACTTTTTCTTTCTTTATAAAAGCGTAAAACAATATAGCCTCTCCTTCATTCATATCGTTTGCAAACCAATTTGCATGCATCGAAAACTCTGAAGCATCTCTGTAACCTATAACGTCTTTATAGCTATATGCTTTTACTTCTGATTGTTTTAAAATGGATTTAATCTCTTTTTCAAAGGCTCGTATGGAGGTAATTAATAATAGTTTCATATACTTATATTTATTGTTTTTTATCATATAAGACATTCATATAGTCATTTTTCACAGATGACCAAGTGTCTAATTATGAGCGTCTCATCTATTTATACTTAATGTTTTATTATAGGTACATAAATACTGTATATTCATATACCTATAAGTTTTATTCTTTTTCTTCTAAAGAGGTTTCTTCTTCTTTTTCTTCAATAATTACAACTTCTTTTGTTTCATATTTTCCTTTCTCTATCATATAATACAATAGTGGTACAACAATTAACGTCAGCACTGTAGAAACAATAGCTCCTGCTACTAATGAAATTGCCAACCCTTGAAAAATAGGGTCAAATAATATGATTGATGCTCCAATGACAACCGCTCCTGTAGTCAATAAAATAGGAGTTGTACGTACAGCTCCTGCTTCAATAATTGCTTGTTTTAACGGAATACCATCATTCAATCTAATTTCAATAAAGTCAATAATCAATATTGAGTTACGCACCATGACTCCTGCCAATGCAATCATTCCTATAAAAGAAGTTGCTGTAAAAAATGCTCCAAATACCCAATGTCCGAATACAATACCTATCAATGAAAGTGGAATTGCAGCCATCATTACAATTGGTGTTTTAAAGTTTTGAAACCATCCAACAATCAACATATAAATAATAACTATTACAATAATAAAGGCTACGCCTAAATCTCTAAATACCTCTAAGGTAATTTGCCATTCTCCATCCCATTTTACAGTGAAATTACTTTCATCAGAAGGTTGCTCTAAATACAATTCATTTAAAGAGTAGCCCTTTGGTAACTTGATATTTTTGAGCTTTTCTTCCATTCCTAGAATTGCATACACAGGACTTTCTAATCCTCCAGCCATATCTGCAGTAATATATACCACACTTTTTTGATCTTTTCTAAAGATAGTTTTTTGTAAAGTCCCTTCCTTTACTTCAACCAAATCACTTATCGGCATGGTAAAACCTCTACTCGACTTGATTTTTATATTTTTAATATCCTGTAAAGAACTTTTCTCACTATCTTCTAAAGATAATACAATACCAATACTCTCACTCGCATTTTCGTCATATAAATTAGAAATAGGATATTCTTTTAAAAGAGTTGTCAATGTTCCTACAATTTGCTGCGGTGCAATGCCATTAAGCATCGCTTTTTCTTTGTCAACTTCTAATTTATATTCTGTTTGATTGGCTTCAACCATCCAATCAATATCAACAATATCATCAGTATTCTTTAAAATATCAACCACTTGACGTGCCACTTCTATTTGCTGATCATAATCAGGTCCATAAACCTCTGCAACAATAGTAGACAGTACTGGTGGTCCTGGTGGTACTTCAACCACTTTTACATTAGCACCATACTTCTTTCCTATTTTTTGAACTTCTGGTCTTACCATCTTAGCAATATCATGACTTTGTAAACTTCGATGCTCTTTATGAGTTAGGTTTACTTGAATATCAGCCATATTACTACCTCCACGTAAATCGTAATGACGTACCAATCCGTTAAAAGTAATTGGTGCAGAAGTACCAATATAATTTTGATAATCTACCACTTCTGGGTTGGTAGACAAGTATTGTGAAATTTCTTTTGTTACCAATGCTGTTCTTTCAAGTGTACTGCCTTCGGGCATATCAATCACAATCTGAAATTCATTTTTATTATCAAATGGCAACATTTTTACAGCGACATCTTTGGTAAAGAACATTGCTGTTGAAGCGAATAATAAAAGCACTGTTATCCCTAAGAAGATCCATCGTTTTGAAGAACTATTTAATAATGGTTCTTCTATTTTTCTATAGAATTTATAAATAAACCCTGTTTCTAAACCTTCTTCTTCTTTATGTTCTTCATTGTCTTTTTCCCTTAATAAATGGTATCCTAAATAAGGAGTAACTGTTAAAGCAATAAATAAAGATAATATCATTGCTATAGATGCTCCAATTGGCATCGGACTCATATAAGGTCCCATCATACCAGATACAAATGCCATAGGTAAAATTGCTGCAATCACTGTAAATGTTGCTAAAATAGTTGGGTTACCAACTTCATTAATCGCAAAAATAGCAGCTTGTTTAAATGGCAATCGTTTCATCCTAAAATGTCGATGCATATTCTCTGCAATAATAATACTATCATCTACCACAATACCCACAACAAATACCAATGCAAAAAGTGTAATTCTATTTAAGGTATAATCTAACATATAATAGCTAAATAAGGTCAATGCAAAGGTCAAAGGCACCGAAAAGAAGACAACTAAACCTCCACGCCATCCCATAGCAAACATAACTAAAATTGTTACAGCTAAGATGGCAACACCTAAGTGTAATAACAATTCACCAACTTTATGAGACGCTGTTTCTCCGTAATTTCTAGTAACTTCTACATGTACATCATTCGGTATTAAACTCAGTTTTAAATGATTTACTTTATTTAAAATTTTATCTGCAATTTTCATTGCATCTGCACCTTTAACTTTAGCTACAGAAAGTGTTACTGCTGCATATTCAGAGTTGTGTTTTGCAAATTTTTCATTGGCACGACCATAACCAAATGACACATAACTTTTAGGTGTTGACGCACCATCATTAATTGCTGCCACCTGCTTTAAATAAACAGGATGGTTTTTATTGACTCCAACAACCAAATTTTCAACATCTTCTACGGTAGTTAAAAACTTACCCGTGCTTACTAAATATTCTTTATCATTCTTTACAAAAGCACCAGATTGTGATTGTTGATTATTTGCTTGAATCATTTGCATAACTCCAATGGCATCAACATTATTTTCAGACATCTTAGCTTTATCTAAAATCACTTTCACCTGTCTATCTCTACCACCAATACTCTTTGTAATAGAAACATCTTTTATTTTTTCAACTTCATTTTTCAGTTCTCCTGCAATTTGTTTCAATTGAAAATCATCATAATTTTCGCTCCATAAAGTAACTCCTAACATAGGCACATCATCAATTGCACGTGTCTTTATTAAAGGTTCTGAAACTCCTTTAGGAAACATATATCTATTCTTCATCAATTCATTGTAGAGCTTCACATATGAGCGTTCAGTATCTTCACCTACATAGAACTGTACTATAATCATTGCCTGACCATTCATTGCCATAGCATGTACATGTTGAACACCTTTAATATTTGAAATGATTTTTTCTAATGGTTTTACAACACGGTTTTCTATTTCTTTAGGACTCGCCCCTGGATAAGCAACTAAGACATCTGCCATAGGTACAATAATCTGAGGTTCTTCTTCTCTAGGGATTAAAAAAGAGCTGTACACTCCAATAATCATTAGAGCCACCATCAATAAAATGGTCAATTTTGAGTCTATAAAGGCATTAGCTATTTTACCTGAAATTCCTTCGTTCATGTTTTATATATTTAGACGTTTATGGGTTTTTTACTATTATCTTCTTATTTGTTCTCTATACTAATTTGTTCTACAAATTCACTCGAACTGACATAAAAAAGAATAAAGTTTCTCTTGATTGAGACCAAAAGATTGCTAACACTAAACGCGATTATTGGTTTATTGAATTGTTACTTTTACTCCGTTAAATAATTTTGAATCAGCAGACACAATGTATTGCTCATCAGCATTCAAACCTGATAAAACTTCAATTTGATCGCCATAAGTTTTTCCAAAACGCAACCAACGTAATAAAGCTGTATTTTGTTTACTCACGGTATAAATACCTTTCAAACCTCCATTTTCTACAATTGCAGTGATTGGTATCAAAACCATTGATGTAGTCTTGGCATTTTCACTTTTCTCTATTGGAAATTGAACAGTAGTAAACATTCCTGATAAAATTTTTGCTTTCGTTTTGTTTAAAGCAACTTTCACTAAATACTGTCCTCCTGTGTTTTTTGCTGAAGTACTCACTTCTATCACTTTACCTCCTACTGTTTCATTAATAGATTTAACCAACACTTCAACTTTGGTTCCTGTTTTTATTTTTGAGATGTCACTTTCAGCAACCATAGCGGTTACTTGTAGTTTTGAAGGAGATTCAACACTTACCAATGGCATACCTGGGTTTGCCATATCGCCAGCTTTCACAAAGGTATTGGTAACCACACCTGAGAAAGGAGCTCTAATGTTCGCATAAGAAAATTGAGCATTTACTTCATTTTTCATTTGTTTTGCTCCTTCTAAACCAGCTTGAGCCATTTCAAAATGAGCTGTCATATCATCCAATTCTTTTTGTGAGGCACTTTGTTGTTCAAAAAGTTTTACAAATCTTTCATAGTCTTTTTTTGCACTCTTATATCCTGCTTCAGCTTTTAAAATAGATGCATTTACTTGAGCAGATTTTGCTTGTAAATCTGTATTGTTAATACTCACTAATAATTGCCCTTTACTTACTTTCTGACCCATTTTAACGTTTAACTTGGTCACATAGCCCATCATACGAGTACTTAAATCAGCACTTTTTTCAGCTTCTACTTTTCCACTGGCAACCACATAAGTACTATTGTCTCCTGCTTGTAAAGAACTAACTTTAACAGCTACAGGTGGTGTGTTGTCTACAATAGACTTCTCTTCATGACTCCCACAGCTTAAAATTATAAGTGATAAGGTAATTAAGACGATACTATATTTAATATTTTTCATGAGTTTATTTTTCTGATTTATGATTGTATTTTAGTTTCTTGGTTAATTGTTATTTCTTAGTTAAAAATTGCACATAAGCGAGAGCGTAATTATGTTTAAAAATAGCTCCATAATATTCTAGTTGTTTTTGTGCATATTGAGTTTCTGACATTAATAAGTCAGTTGTTTTTTCTAAACCTTGTTTAAAACGATTGGTACGAATTCGCAGTGCTTCACTAGATTGCTCTAATCCTAATTTTGAGAGTTGTAAATTATTAATTGCATCTTGAAAATCACGCTGAGCTTTATACAATCCCATTTTACTTGTTGCTTTATACTGTTCAAGTTCAAACTTAGATTTTTCGTATTCTGCTTTACTTTTTTGTAATTTTCCTGAACGCTTAGAACCTTCAAAAATACTCCACTTCAACTCTGCTCCTATCAAATAACCTTTTGCATCTCCTTTAAAGATATCATCATCATGTAATTCATAAGTACCAAAAGCATTTAAACGAGGCATAAAACTCATTTTATCAGCTTTATACATTTGCTGGTATGCACTTGTAGCAGCTTGCATAGCTTTAATATCTTTTCTGTTTTCTGACAATTCATCTAAAGAAATTGTACTTGGGTCTACCGTTAAAGAATCTGAAGGTTTTAACAATTCATAAGTAGTATCATTCATTAAGACAGACAAATAATTTGACGCATTCAAAATATTACTTTTAGCATATTGTAACTGATTATCAATTTCTGTCACCCTAACCTCTACTGCTAAAACATCAGATTTTTGCAGATATCCTTGTTTTAAGTTATCCGTTGCTATTCGCTTATTTTCTAAAGCTGTAATTTGTGCTTTTTCTAACACATTAACTGTTTTATAAGCCAATTGCAATTGCATATATGCTTTTTGAACTTCTAGATTTATATAATCTTCTGTACGTTCAGATTGTAACCTTGTTGCATCTAACTTCGCTTTAGCTGCTTTACGCTGATGAAAACCATCAAAATTCAATATAGGTTGTTGAATTTCAACTTTTGTTACAAAATCATTGATCTTACGTGGGTCATTTAAAAAAGCAGGATTAAAATCACTTTCTACTAAAATTTCTTGATTCAATTTAAAGCCAAAAGCCGCTAAAGGATTTGTTGTTGACATTGCAGTATGTGATACACTAATATTTGGTAAAAAAACTGCATTTGATTGTTTATAGTCTCCTTTAGCTAGCAATGTGTTTTTTTTTGCAATTTTTAAGGTATGATTCCTTTCTTTTACTTTAGCAATAACCTCTTGTTTTGAAATAGATTTTACTTCCTGGGCCACAACATGTTGTGTCATCCACAAAAAAGCTAAACCCAGTATTAAAATTGTTTTTTTCATCCGATAATTTTTACTTGTTATAATTATTTTAGACGGCAAAAATAGCTTGGTAGTTATCTAAGCTAAGTAACTTTGATTACTTATATCTGTAACAAAAATCACATTGCCTTTAAATAATTTTTACAAGATAAGCAATCTCATTCTATAAAGAAACAATGTCGCTGATGAACAATTACTATTAACCATCTCGTTCAAACATCACCAACAAGCATCTAAAATTCTTCTAATAAAAACTGATACACACTAAAAGGAGCATGCAAGCAACCTTATCAAATTGGATATTCTTACCTGTATTGAAGATATTTCTTTATTTATATAAGTAATACAAGATTGAGGCAAAATATTTTAGCACAGCCATAGTTACGGTACACTCTTTTAACGATAGTATTGTGAAAAAGAAACTGTTTTATACCATTATATGTTTAAATTGGTATGATACGTTTAGAGAACACAAACTACTCTATAGTTTGCTTATTTTCATTAATTGCTATCCATAAAATTGATTTCACCTTCATTCAACACCAAAGAATAGCTATTTAAAATATAAGAGATTATCCTTGCTGACTCTCAATTATTATATGAATGTTGTTAAAGTGGATAACATAAAAAATTCTTAAAACCAACTATCCCCGAGACAAGCCATAGGGCTATTTCGTTGGTTTCATACCCAGTCAAGCTGGGCACAAGCTTTGATCTTAGGGTCAAAATAGAAATTTGGTGTTTTACCTCATCCGAGGAGAGGTGAATCGGAAACCTTGAGGGATTCTTCCGCCGAAATGGCTACATGAAGGTGTGACAGAGCCTAGAGGGATTCTTTTCGGTTAAATTTTATTAATTTATCAGTCTTTTTTTGAACCAAAAATCATTAAAACTAAAATTCAAAGTAAGCATATGAAAATTTTCTTTAATTAAACCATTAGATACCTGCCCTTTTTGACTATATGAATAACCAACGTTTAGCATTGAATTATCTCGTTTTCCTATTGGTAGTCCAAGTCCTAAATTAAAAGCAACGTTATTTACTCTAGCTCCTTTTATTGCCAAACTTCCGTTATCAAAATTAAACCCAGTTCTATAATTTATTTTTTTCCAATATTTAAAACTATTCTTTTTAGGTATAAATTCTGCACCAAAACCTATAAAATCCTGATCTACATAATTACCCACTAAATCACTTTGATTTGTTACATCCCAAAAACTTCTTTTATAATCAATATTAAAAAATAACTTTTCATTAACTTGCGTATGCATACCAAAACCAATTTCTAATGGCAATTTAAAAGCATCTAGATTATCACTAGTTTCTTTTTCTGGAATATTATTTATAGTAATTTGTCTTGTTCTATCTCCATTTAATTCTACAGGAAAATTCACAATACCTCCAAATGAAAATTTATTATTTAATTTAAATTGTAGACCTGCACCTACTCTAAACCCATTATAAAAATTTTCTTCAGAAATATTTAGTATAGTTGTTTCAATAATATTTATTTCATTTTCTTTAATTACTCCAAATAGAATTGAACCACTTAAACCAACACTTAATCTTTCATTTAATGAATATCCATAATTCAATTTTAAATCATTTAACCCTCCTGAACCTGTAATATTTGAAATAAATGTCCCCTTAGACCCGTCTATTTGATTCTCCATTCCTAAGACCACATAACCTACATTAGTATATGGTATTAAAGTTAAACCAAACCCTGATTTTTCTGATATTGAAAAAGCCATTGCAAAGTTCGAAAAACCAGCAAGAAATCTAGATTCTTCATTACCATTTTCGTAAAGCTTACTTTGTTGTAATTTTAAGCCAATATCATATAAAAAACTTCCTTTTAAGATTGCTCCAAATGATGCCGGGTTTAAATTGTTTATTGAATAAACAGACCCCATAGCAAACCCTGTTCTTCCTAAGGCATTTGTTTTTCCAGCATTTAATTCATTAGACAAGCCTAATCCGTAAAGAGAATAAGGTGAAGTTGATAAATTATTTGGAATTTGCGAAAATGTTGTTTGACAAAAAAGGAGCTGACAAAAAACGTAAAATAATATGTATTTTTTATTCATCGTAAACGGCATAAGTCAATTCTAATTTCATTTGTAAATCACTTGAGGCATTTTCGCCATTAAAAACATACCTATCAACAGAACTATTAAAATCTGGAGGATAGATAACCAAAAAATGCTCTTCATAAGTCTCAGTTTGTTTTAAACTAATAAAGGGTTTTATATCTAATGAATAAATATCCGTTTCAAATTCTGGATTATCATTTTCTATCGTAGTTGTTATTGACGTTGTTCCATCATTTAAAGTTAAGTCATATAATATTCTTGCTTTTCCATCTACAATGTATGCTTTTAAAGATTTTTTTGTATGCAAATTATCAGAAAAAGTATTTCGTTTTAAAGAAAATTTTAATTTGGCACTTATAACAATTCCTTCTCTTGAAATTTCATTAAGAGAATTTATATACGGAATATCTATTCTTGTAACTAAGCCTATTCCTGATTGTATAAAACAACTATTGTCTGTTTCTAAACTGGGTAAAACCGTTTCTTGATCTGCAATCTCTCCAAAATAAGTTCCTACTTTATTACTCTCAGTTTGATTAAATGTATTTGATGTATTAAAAGTAAAATCTATTGTTTCTTCAGATGTATCATCACCATCATTAATAACATAGTACATTCGTAATAAACTATTTTTTGAAAAACCCAATACTGCTGTACTAACATCTCCGTCCGCATCAATCAGCAAGCCTTTATAGTCATCTAAAAATTCATCATTATCATTAATCTCATCATTTTTTATTTTATTAAACAGTGTAGTTCCAAAAACATCATCAATTTTAATATTTAATGAATCATTTCTATTTGGTTCTGCATAAAAATCTTTTTCAGCAATAGAATTAATATTAGAATTAAAGCTCATCGTATTATAATAAAAACCATCATCTTCATTAGGTTTAATTTCATCAAGTAATTCAAAAACTTTAAATCGTTGATTCGGAATTGTGTCATTATAAAAGTAGTTGTCATATTTTAATATAAGTGCTATCGAATCATAAACAGCATCATCTTCAATACTGTATATAGAATTTTGTAACTGAACAAAACTTCTACTTTTAGTTTTTCCAAAAACAGGATCGTTATAAGCCCCAATTAAAAGCCTATCTACATTATTTACTATTAAAGAATCAAACTGAATAGTTGCTGCTTTAACCGTTAATGTATCTATAAAATAAACTTTAGTAGTACTATTTAAATAATCTTCACCTATTTGTAAAATAAAATCTCCTTCCTTTTTATCACAAGAAACTAAGAGAAAAATGAATAAGAACAATGATAAATATTTCATTCTATATAATTTAAAAGCGAAACTAAAAGAATTCTTTCCTACTAAAAAAAGTAGTATACAAACTCCTTATTTTAATATGCCAACATCTAATTTTTAACTACTAAATCTAATTATCTATTTGGTCTCATAAAAACGAGTATTGGTATAGAGATTTATTGAGCAGGTCTATTATTTTTTAGTATAACTACTTAATAGAATAGGTTTGTTTAAAATTTCATTAAAGTGTATAAAAAACTAATTATATTAATTGCTTTTATGTCCATAAAAGGTTATAGTCAATTTGATAGGAATTTATTTTCTATTGAATATACACTTGCACCTATGAGTAATAATGGTGTCACTTTTAGCAAAACAGATGTGAAATTAAAGATCCCCACAAAATTAAAAAAAGGAATCTTATTTAATTCTTTAGGGTTTAGTTATTACCAATTAGATTATTTTGATATAAATATTAATACTAAAGATTTAGGGAAATTTTATGGAATAAATTATGGGTTGGCATATATATACCCCTTGTCTGATAAATGGAAAATTAGTACACGAGGTGGAATATCAATTATTTCCAATTTAGCTAATAGTATTTCATCTGACGACTTATTATTTAGAGGAGGTATTACAGCAATAAAAAAAGGAGGAACTCTTAATAATCCATCAAAATTTATATTTGGATTAGGATATACAACTTTTTTAGGTACACCAAGAATATTACCAATAATAAGTTATAACAAACAACTAAATGAGAAATTTTCTTATGGTATCGGTTTTCCAAACACATTTGCTAAATACAAATTTAATAAACAAAAATCTTTAAAACTTGGCCTTTGGCTAAACGGATTTTATGCTAATTTAAGTAATCCTATCAATGCTACAGCAACTAAAACTTCTCATAAAGTAACATTTAGAACAGTGTCATTAGGATTAGAATATAATTATTGGATGGACGACATGTGGGCAATTTTCATTAAAGGTGGCTACTCTTTTTATAATAAATATGAATTGTTAGATAATAACGCACATAATACAACTTATGATTTTGGCTTAGGGCCAACTCCATTTTTTTCAACTGGAATTAAACTCAATTTAAAAAATAAATTTAAAAATAAAAAAAAGAATGATACACAATAGAAAAATTTTATTTGGCATTGCATTACTATCCCTTTTAACAATAAGTTGCTCTGATGATGACGATGATACTGAAAGAGGAAATTGGAAAGAACGTTCTGTATTTGATGGCATTCCAAGAAGTAATGCTATCAGTTTTACCATAAATAATAAAGGGTATATGGGAACGGGTTACGATGATGATGATTATTTAACTGATTTTTGGGAATATGATATTGATGGAGATTTTTGGTCTCAAAAAGCAAGTTTTCCAGGAACCCCTCGAAGTTCTGCCTCTAGCTTTGCTCTAAATAACAAAGGCTATCTAGGTGCTGGCTATGATGGTGATAATGAACTTAGTGATTTTTGGGAGTATGACCCTAGCTCAAATTCATGGACACAAAAAGCAGATTTTGGTGGTGGAGTTAGAAGAGGTGCTGTTGGTTTTGGAGTTGATAACACAGGCTATATGGGTACTGGTTATGATGGAGATAATGATAAAAAAGATTTTTGGAAATACAATCCAACAAATGATCAATGGGAAGAATTAGTTGGCTTTGGCGGTAATAAAAGGAGAGATGCTACAACATTTACTATTGATGGAAAAGTATATTTAGGTACAGGCATAAGCAATGGTCTTTATAAAACTGATTTTTGGGAATTTAATCCTCAAACAGAAGTTTGGTCTAGAAAAAATGATTTAGATGAAGATGATGATTATAGAATTACACGTTCTAATGCAGTAGGTTTTTCTATAAATGGACTCGGATATATTGCAACAGGTAATGTAGGAGGAGCTTTAAGTACCATCTGGGAATATTCACCTAATAGTGATCTTTGGGAAGAAATATCAAATTTAGAAGCCACATCAAGACAAGATGCAATAAGTTTTTCTAACGGAAGTAGAGGTTTTGTTTTGTTAGGAAGAACAGGTAGTTTATACCTTGACGATAATTATGAGTTATTTCCACAAGAAGAACTTGACGAAGATGATTAAAACAATAATTTTACCATTATTAATTAAATAATTTCTCTTTAAAAAGCACTCAAGTGAATATCAATGAATTTGAGTGCTTTTTATACTTTACAACTTGAAAATAAACAAAATGAAGATTTTAAAAATCTTATTATTAATTCTGATGGGTTTAGTAATTTATTTTATAGGTATAAAAGTTTCTACACATTCTAAAAAAAGTAATAGCAATCTAATTACAATAACTATTAACAAAGTAAAAGGTGGCTACGGTTATGTTTTAAGTAGTAATCATAAGGTTTTAGTAAAACAAAAATACATTCCAGCAATACAAGAAAAAAAAGTA